>Ga0126342_10012588_pt1 | contig 15074 bp, 13 predicted proteins | sample Cyp1metagenome_FD_92528 | JGI IMG/M metagenome (GOLD analysis project Ga0126342, IMG submission 92528) | Coral microbial communities from Lord Howe Island, Old Settlement Bay, Australia - Cyphastrea 1 metagenome | ecosystem: Host-associated > Invertebrates > Cnidaria > Coral ...
ATCTATCTATCTATGTATCTATCTATCGATCTATCTTTCTATCTAATCATCTATCTATCTATCTATCTATCGATCTATCTATCTATCTTTCTTTCTATCTATCTATCCATCAATCTATCTCTCTCTCTGTATCTATCTATCTATCTATCTATCTATCTATCTATCTATCCACCTATCTATCTATCTATTTATCTATCTATCTATCTAGCCATCTATCTATCTATCTATCTATCTATATGTCTATCTATCTATCTATCTATCTATCTATCTATCTATCTTTCCATCTATCTATCTACCTATCTATCTAGCCATCTATCTATCTATCTATCTATCTATCTATCTATCTCTCTCTCTGTATCTATCTTTCTATCTTTCTATCTTTCTATCTTTCTTTCTTTCTATCTTTCTTTCTTTATTTCTTTCTTTCTTTCTTTCTTTCTTTCTTTCTTTCTTTCTTTCTTTCTTTCTTTTCTTTTCTTTCTTTTCTTTTCTTTCTTTCTTTCTTTCTTTTCTTTTCTTTCTTTCTTTCTTTCTTTTCTGTCTTTCTTTCTTTCTTTCTTTCTTTCTTTCTGTCTGTCTGTCTGTCTTTCTTTCTTTCTTTCTTTCTTTCTTTCTTTCTTTCTTTCTTTCTTTCTTTCTTTCTTTCTTTCTTTCTCTCTTTCTTTCTTTCTTTCTTTCTCTCTCCCTCTCTCTCTCTCTCTCTCTCTCTCTCCCTCCCTCTCTCTACAGGACCCCCCAAATAGGGTGGGTCGGCGGCACCAGGGCGCTAGCCCATTCTATTTTGATTTTGGCAAGTGCCTTCATTGCACCTTGGCTTCAAGTGAGTCCCGGCTGCAAAACACTAGGGCCCGCTGCTGTATTTACGCCCCAAGAATTCAACATGAGACGCCCCCAAACGCCCCACTGGTTGAATACTAATTTAATGGGTTTGTCATCTCTATCAAAATGTTTCGTTATATTGTCCGTTCTTCCACAGTGGACATGCACGCAGTGAATACTCCATGATGCCACTGACTTGCATCTTGCAAGGTGGGCGGTGGTGACAAACAACACAATGGTTTGGGTCTTTAAGCTTTTGGGGCGCAATGCATCAGACTGTTGGCGGGCAACTTGCAAGCAAGCCTTTTTTTTTTGCAAAACCTCACTTCCAAGAACTACCCGAAACTGGGAATTATCTGCGACGCTACGCATCTACATGCTGCGATCCCTCTCGAATCATGACGGCCAGATGATGTTCTCAAAAATTTCCAAGGTGTCTGGCTTCGAAATTTTGGATATGCCCTTGCACCAGACGCTCACAATCAGCTGATAATATATGTATATATATATATAGACAAATATGTGGACATGCACTGTTTGAACATCTTATACATCTCATCGTATACATCGATAGACGGTTTCAGTCAACTTAATATGCAAGAAGGTTCCAATGTTGTTTTCCTGGATTGTTTGAATTCTCAGTGGTCAGTTCACCCGTGATCAATAATCAGTAGAAATTTGTTAAAACCCCCTGGAAATCATCAGAAAACCTTGGTGATGAGCTGCTACTGAGCGGTTCCAGTATTGGTTCTGTAATTTTTTGTTGTTGCTTCTGAGCGGTTTTTTGTGACTCGCTTCTCGTGTTTGTATGGGGTGTTGTCTACGACCCGTTCGTGTTCCAGATATTTTGCAAAAGGCGTATGCACTGCGACGGTTTTTCTTGGTCAGCTTCAGGGTTGCTTAGAACCTTTCATACTCCGACGGAAAGAACTGGATGATGCCGTTATTGAATGTCAGATCTGACCAGCCTCGATGAATACAATACAGGGATAGTCGATCGTCGCTGACCGGGATTTGAGCGGATGCTGAATCGCCTCGCCACTCATTTGCGATGCGAATTCCTGACGGGACAGGGTGAGATGGAGATAGCATTTTCATAGAATTTTTTTCGGGGAAAATCCTATTTTATTAACAATTTGCAAGGAATTAACCAGCCAATCTATCGGATTCTTATGGGATCCTTGAGGTCTTTGAGATCAAGATGGATCGATATTTTCAGGCCTGTCCACTGGTAATTGAACATGGTTACGGATCACAATTTTCAATATGGGTAAATCATCGAAATAAATGGACTGTGGTTTCCATAACAAAGTTATTACGTTACTGGGACTTAGTTGTGCCAAGGGGTTAGTTGACTGGGGTTTACCTTTTCTAAAACTGGTTATATCATGGGTTGTGACAAAGCCACTAACGAGGTAACTAATCCCCTGACCCATCAAAGAATACTTGGTTGGGGTTGTGGCCAAGAATGAAAAAAAATGCAGCCCACGAACCCGAATGCTGTCGCGTAGAACACCTCTGTGAAACAAGTTAACTGAACACTCTTGTACATGTCTCCCCTGTTGCAATACCAGTGCGCTGTAGACAGTGGAATGTGGAAAGGGGTAGAGTGCAAAGTGCGGAGCCTAAAGAAAGTCGACTGTTGAGTGGGGAATGTAGCGTGTAGAGTGTGAAGTGGGGCTTGTGGAGTCTGTAATGTGAAGTGTAAAGTGGGCGGCGTAAAGTGTGAAGTGTAGAGTGTGGAGTGTAAAGTGTAAAGTGTGGAGTGTAAAGTGCAAAATGTGGAGTGTGGAGTGCAGAGTGTGGAGTGTAAAGTATGGAGTGCGAAGTGTAGAGTGTAAAATGTGGAGTGTGGAGTGTGGAGTGTGGACTGCTCAGCGTACAGTGTGGAATGTGGAGTGTAAAGTGTAAAGTGTAGACTGTGGAGTGTAAAGTGCAGAGTGTGGAGTGCAGAGTGTGCAGTGTAAAGTGTCAAGTGCGGAGTGTGAAGTGTAGAGTGTAAAGTGTAGAGAGTGAAAAGTGTAGAGTGTAGAATGTGGAGCGTGGAGTGTACAGTGTAAAGTCTGGAGATTAAAGTGTGGGGTAAAAAGTGTAAAGTGTAGAGCGTGGAGAGTAGAGTGTGAAGTTTGGGGTGTAAATTGTACAGGGTAAAGTGTGGAGTGTGAAGTGTAAAGTGTAAAGTGTAAAGTGTGGAGTGTGAAGTGTAGTTTAGAGAGCAGAATGTAAAGTGTAAAGTGTGGAGTGTGGAGTGAAAAGTGTGAAATGTAAAGTATAAAGGGTAAAGTGTGGAGTGTGAAGAGTAAAGCGTAGAGTGTGCAAGTGTAAAGTGTAGAGTGCGGAGTGCAAAGTGTGGAGTGCAAAGTGTAGTGTGAAGTTTGGAGTGTAAAGGTAACGAATAAAGTGTGGACTGTGGTGTGTGTAGTTTAAAGAGCAAAATGTTCAGTGTAAAGTGTGGGGTGCGGAGTGTTACGTGTGAAGTGTAAAGTGTGAAGGGTAAAGCGTGGAGTGTGAAGAGTAAAGTGTAAAGTGTAGAGTGTTTAAACTGGAGTGAGAAGTGTATAATGTAAACAGCGGAATGTAAAGTGTGGAGTGTGGAGTGCAAATTGTGAAGTGTAAAGTGTAAAGGGCAAAGTGTGGAGTGTGAAGAGTAAAGTGTAAAGTGTAAAGTGTGGAGTGCGGGGTGCAGAGTGTAAAGTGCAAGGTGTGGAGTGTAAAGTGCAGAATGTAAAGGACAAAGTGTAAAGTGTGGAGTCTGGAGGATTACCTGTACAGTGTAAACTGCGGAGTGTAAAGTGTAAAGTGCGGAGCGTAAAGTGTAAAGTGATGAGTGTGGAGTGTAAAGAGTAAAGTGTAGAAGTAAAGTGTGGAGTGTGGAATGTAAAGAGTAAAAGTGTAGATTGTGGAATGTAGAGTGCGGAGTGTAAAGTGTAGAGTGTGGAGTGTACAGTGTAGAGTTGAATGTGCGGAGTGTGGAGTGGAAAGTGGAGAGTGTAGAGTGCCGAGCATATTGTGTGAAATGTAAAGTGGAAAGTGTAGAGTGTAAAGTGTAAAGTGCGGAGTGTGGAGTGTAAAGTGTAGAGAGTAAAGTGTAAAGTGTAGAGTGTGGAGTGTCAAGTGCGGAGTGTAAAGTGTAAAGTGTAAGGGGAAAGTGTGGAGTGTAGAGTGCGCTAAATACCGTGCCTGCCACGAAAATGGACATTCCACGCACGATGGATCTTCACCAAATGCTGGGCTTGCCACGCAAAATGAGACTCTCACCATTTCCCCGGACACCTGCCACGCAATTTGCACGTTGACATCACGTGACGCGGCCCTGCATGACCGGCCCCGACATTGCGATTCGCAGAAAATGCCAACACGACACGTCTGAAATGCTGCGCCTGCCACACAAAATGACGATGGAGTTCTCCAAAGTGCTGTGCCTGCCTCGAAAAATGCAACTCACATATTGAAAAGGACGCAAAAGTATTGCGCCTGTCACACAAAAACGACTTTCGACATTTTATCAAATACGTGAAAATGCCACGAAGTGCCAAAACTGCCACGCAAAACGACCCGCAACCTCTTTGGAAACCTTCGAAGTTTTGCAGCTTCCCCCACTGACACGACGACGCCACAAGCAAATCAGAGAATCGAGACGAGACATGTTGGAACCTCAAAACGAGCATTTTGTCGGAGACGTCCTCAACTTTTCACGTTTTGTAGCTACAAAATCGAAGTTTTCCGACGGTTTTTTCAGTAACTACGACCTCAAAATCGATGTTTCGTGCGAGGCGTCCGTCAATTTTCAGCACATGTCACAAAATGCCACCCTTGCCACTGAATTTGCAGGTTGTCAATACGATTCGCAAAAAACACGCAACACGGCACGTCCGAAGTGCCGCGCCTGCCACGACATGCAAAATGACGCTGGAGGTCTCCAAAGTGCTGCGCACGCCATGGAAAATGCAACTCATCCTCTGAAAACGACTCAGAATCAAAAGTATCGCGCCTGCCACACAAAACGACTTTCGACACGGCATGAAACATGTTGGAATGTCACAAAGCGCCACGCCTGCCACGCAAAACGAGGCTTCGCGACGTTTGAAACTGAAACCTCCAAAAGTGACCACTTTTGCAGAACTCGCCTTAGGCACGGCCACATAGGGCCGTAGCGCGAACAGTTGCGGACAGCTGCAAACGGTTGCGACCGGTTGCAGAGGCAAACGCGACGTCGAGCGAACACACCCCTCAACCCCCAGAACCCCAGAATGAAATGGGAACCCTTGCTACGCATTCAGGAAAAAACACGGTCCCGACACACACCTGGGTATGGGTCAAACTTGGACAGCCCAAAAAATTGGACGGATAGTTGGTGATGGTGATTTTTTATCCATCACCTTTGAAAGGCTGTAGGTGATGATTCGCGGGCAAGATGTTCAAGTGGGCGATTTTGTTCCTGAGACACTCTACCAAATCAAAACCTTTTGAAAGTCGGAGCTCCGCAAAACTTGGATGGTTTAATGCATTCTAACACAAGCTTAAAATGACCAACGTCTTTAGGGCCCCCCTGGATAGCTAAGTTGATTTATAGCTGGGATCGCCAGGATTTTGCGGTGGATATATAATGATATATCTAGGGTAAGATGGGATTGTCAAACTTATAACTTGGGTTCCCTGCCTGTGACTATACTACGCTTATTGCCAATTTGTATCTAAATTTACGGATAAATATTGTATTATCCCGTCGTTTCCCGTATCCAGAAGCATTTTGTCCTTTTGCAGCGCGCCACCGTAAACTTCGTGGACTGCTTTGATGATGCTTTTAAAGACCTCAAGATTGAAGAAGTCAAACCGGCGCTTAGGCGAAACGTGCGCCCAGGAAATATGAAACAATGCGGTAAACACAAAAAAAAAGCATCCCCCAAATCACCATTTTTATGGGCGGTAATCAAAATCCTCAAATGTTAAGTTTATTGTTGGGCTTGCCACAGTCCATATCATCTGGTTCACGTCCTGGGAACACATGTTTCTTTCTTTGGTGTTTCACCCGTGAAAAAAATTGTATAGTTTTATGTAAACGAATGTGGTTTCCGCTACTTGTCCTGTCAGTCAACTAGGGCCTAACCGAAGGAACTTTAGAAGTCAAACTTCCGACAGTATGGACAGATGGAAAAGGAGAGGTGGCAAGAGTCAGAGAGGAGAAGAGCATAAGAGAGAAGATCAGAGAAGAGTGGGAGGAAAGAAGATGCAGGTGCGCGAAAAGCTAGCAATGTCGCGATCCACTCTGTTTGATTTTCCAATGATTTGTGGCTCCGGAGGGTCGAAAAGTAGGCTCGCTAAAGCGGCGGGTGCGGAGCCATCTGGGCAGATGAGAGATGAAAAGTTGCACGCCGTTGTGGCGCGAAGCAAATTTGCAAGTGAAGAAGCTATAAACACCGCAGGTTCGGAACACTTTTGGAAATTGAGATGTCGAAAAAGTGCACGCCGTTGTGGCGCAAAGGAAATTTACAAGTCAAGATGTACAAAACACACCATGCTCGGAGCACTTTTCGAAATTGTGATGGCATGCCGTTGTGGTGCGAAGCACATTTCCAAGTCAAAGTGTGCGAAACACACCATGCTCGGAGCACTTTTGGAAGTTGAGATGTCGAAAAAGTGCAGGCCATTGTGGCGCGAAGCACATTTCCAAGTCAACATGTTTAAAACACCACATGCTGGGACCACTTATGAAGGTTCAGATGTGGTTTTGCGTGGCAGGCGCAAAGGATTCTGCGCCTTGCCAAAAGTGAGCGAAACGCGCGGGTTTTGTAGCATGTCCAAGCGGCTTTCGGTGATATCAACCCCAAAGTTCCAACTGGATTAAGGGGATAAATCATCTTTGGTGTATATAAATGTTTATGGTTCAAAACTTATGGTACCGAATTGGTGGTGTTCCATTTTCATTTATCGCAGAGGGTAGACAATTTCGATCTAAGATGGGGGATGTATACCTGTTATCAATATTTCCTATACTGTTTCACGTCAACACAAAGCACCGCGCCAAGAAACCCTCAAACACGAAATAAGAACATTTGATCAACTCCGCCAAACACTGCTTACGAATTCGAACGTCGTCGCTTCCACAAAAATTCCAACGTCTGAAAACCGTGAGATCGCCAAAAAAGATCTCATACAAAAAAACTAAAACATCGTGCAAAACAGCTGACTCAAACGATGGATTCACTCGCACAGCTCCTTCTTTTTTGTCACGCTGCGGGGAGAGTTCAAACCGATCGGTTTGGTTGGAGAAGCTGCCCAACACAAACGGCTATATAAAAATTAAAGGAGAGGTCGAACAGACCAAAGGAAACCGGGTGGGACAACAGGGCGGGTATTCGGTTTCCTCGAAAAAATTAACGACCCACCCACCCACACCTTGAGGGGAAATGTTGCACATGCAGCATATAATGAGTGTACTGCTGAAACAGTGGCCTGATGAGAAAACTTCGACATTGTCATCACGAAAAAACATCAAAAAGATGAAGACAAGAAGATCTGTCAAAAATTGTTCAAGCAAAACGCAACACCAAGAAAAACACAAATTGTTTTCCAGTTGGTTGTTGACAAGGTTTCAGTTTGGAGGCGCGCACACGTACAGTGTGAAGGACGCGGGGAGCGAAGTAGAAAGAGGGATACATGTGTTAGAGGCAGCGCGGTGCACGCAGTTGCAGAGTACATCTGCAACAGCTAAGACTGTTGACGCTTGCCAAAAAGGCTATCATTTTTTCAAAGAGTGCCAGCGTATTGTTTCGTCAAACGTTCAAGGCCCTGTGCTCGCAGATGGTCGGGAAGTCCTTAGGGTCCACTTTGTGGAGCAACCGGTCCTGCGAGAATGTCAACATGCACGCCGATTGGGATTTGGTAGGTGCAAAGTCCAAAAGCAGGAGGGTAGGGCCTCTACAAAACTCATTCATGACATCACATAGATTGAAACCTGCAAATCCGACAACCCCACCCGCCTCATTGGTGGGCTGAGCAAAACCACCGGTACCTGTTTCGGGGAACGCTTCCAACCATGACGTGGGTTTCAACAATCATAATGGAGATATCAACATTATTGACAAAAAACACGAATGCATTGTACTATATATATATACATACATACATATATACGAAGAAAAAATGAAACAGTAAGCAACTGAAAGGTTTCAGCAACGGCAACGGGAAATAAATAAAAGTGATTTCAGCAACTGAAATGAGGAGATATATATATATACACATTAAAACAAGGGATGCAAATGGGCATATAAAATAGCCTGAACATAGAAACTTGAGCTGTTCCCTCTGGACTTTTTTCCAACTTGGCTGGAAAATCCCTATTTTTCCCTCGGGGACTGCAGAGGAACATCATCCACAGAAATTTTTCCACTGCCAGCTTAGGTTACTTGGCGATAGCCACCCATGGGCCCATGGAGTCGATAGCTGTTGGCATTGAAGCGATGATCATTAGTTATTGTTGGTGTAAACGATCTTATACAGCAATATTTGTTGATTTGTGTGAAATACTTCTTTTCCCTCCAAGCATCCTCCAGCGGTTTTAAGTTCGTGCATGTTGTCACCAAACTTCCACGCACCGCCGTGTTGAAAAAGGGCACTGGAAGACGCAGTCTGCAGGCGACAGTCGTGCGTCCCGGCCTCAGACGTTACAGATATGCTATTTACATATACATATATATATATACATTATACATGTACATATGTATATATATACACATGTCTATATACATACACACATACATACATACATACATACATACATACATACATACATACATACATACATACATACATACATACATTACATACATACATACATACATACATACATACACACATACACACATACATACATACATACATACATACATACATCTATATATAACTGGTTGGTTATCAGTCTTAAGAGGAATGATGATAGGGAGCAGTATGTTCACATGGATTTTTTAAATGTAGTATGATCCTTGGTTTCTGATATGGTCTCATGGTTGGGTGCCGTGATGTTCCAAACCCGAAAAGTCATTCCATGAAATACTGGCTGGTTAAGAACGAGATTCGTGGCTCACTCATGATGATAGTCCGTTGAATTGCCCAGGCAATCAACCAGAGAGGTTTTGAACACTGCTCATATGATAGAAACAATAAATAGACGGGCTGGTTTTGTATCCAAACAACAAAGCTTAGCTGGTTAGACTAAGACTTTCCCATGTATGAACTCAAGGCGCAAAAAACAAGAGAAACCAACGAACCCGAATGCAGTCACGTAAAACACTTTTGTGAAACAAGTCTTTGAACAGTTTTGTAGATTTTAATATTTTTCCCTGTGACGGTACCAGTGCACTGTAGACAGTGGAATGTGGACTGGGTTGGAGTGCCAAGTGTGGAGCATGAAGAAAGTGGGGTGTTGAGTGGGGAATGTAGTGTGTAAAGTGTGAAGTGGGCATTGCGGAGTGAAAAGTGCAAAGTGTGGGGTGGAAAATGTGAAGTGTGGAGTGTAAAGTGAAAAGTCTGGAGTGTGAAGAGAACAGTGTACAGCGTCAAGTGTCGTCAAGTGTGGAGTGTAAAGTTTAGACTGTGGAGTGTGAAGTGTGGAATGTGGAGTGTAAAGTGTAAAGTGTGGAGTTTAAAGTGCAAAGTGTGGAGTGTGAAGTGTGAAGTGAACAGTGTAGAGTGTGGGGTGTCAAGTGTAAAGTGTAACGTGTGGAGTGTAAAGTGTGGAGTGCAAGAGGTAAAGTGTGGAGTGTAAAGTGTGAAGTGTAAGGTGTAAAGTGTAGAGTGTGGAGTGTAAAGCGCGGAGTGTGGAGTGTAAAGTGTGGAGTGTAGAGTGCGGAGTACAGAGTGCAGAGTAAAAATGTGGAGTGTGAAGTGTGGAGTGTGGAGTGTAAAGAGTAAAGTGTGGAGAGTGGAGTGTAAAGCGTGACGTGTGGAGTGGGGAGTGCAAAGTGTGCAGTGTAAAGTGTGAAGTGTAAAGTGTAGAGTGTGGAATGTAAAGTGTGAAGTGTAGAGTGCGGGGTGTAAAGTGTAGAGTTTGGAGTGTGAAGTCTAGAGTGTGGAGTGTGAAGTGTGGAGTGCAGAGTGTAAAGTGTAGAGTGTAGAGTGTGGAGTGTAAAGTGTAGAGTGTAAAGTGTAGAGTGCACAGTGTGGAGTGTAAAGTGTAAAGTGTGGAGTGTAAAGTGTGGAGTGTGAAGTGTGAAGTGTAGAGTGTAGAGTGTAGAGTGTGGGATGTAAAGTGTAGCGTGTGGAGTGTGTAGTCTCGAGAGTGGAGTGTAAAGTGTGGAGTGTTGACTATAAAGTGTAGAGTGTCAAGTGTAAAGTGTAGAGTGTAAAGTGTGGAGTGTAAAGTGTAAAGTGTGGAGTGTAAAGTGTAATGTGCAAAGTGTAGAGTGTGGAGTGTAAAGTGTGGAGCGTCAAGTGTAAACACGTGTAACATGTGGAATGTGAAGTGTGGAGTGCAAAGTGTAAAGTGTAAAGTGGGGAGTGTGGTGTGTGGAGTGTGGAGTGTGCTGTGTGGAGTGTGTGGAGTGTAGAGTGTAGAGTACGCAAAAGTACTGTGCCTGCGAGACAAAATGACTTTCGACAAGTGTGCAGACATATGAGAATGTCGCAAACTGCCACGCCTGCCACGCAAAACCACGCTACAACTTGCTTTGACACCTTGAAACAGGATAGATTTTGCAGCTTCCCCCATAGACACGGCGAGGCCACAGGAAAACCAGAGACTCGAGACGAAGACATGTTGGAGCATCAAAACGAGCATTTCGTGCGAGACATCCTCCAATTTTCACACTTTGTAGCTTCAAAATCAACGTTTTCTCACGAGTTTTCTTATGAACTTCAAAGTTTGCTATACCGCTCAAAATCGATGTTTCGTGCGAGGCTTCCGTCAATTTTAAACACATCTCACAAAATTCCACGCCTGCCACGGAATTTGCACGTTGTCACCACTTGAAGCAGCCCTGACAATGCGATTCTCAAACGCCTGCCACGCAAAATGAAGATGGACACGTCCAAAGTGCTGCGCCTGCCACGAAAACTGCAACGCATCTCTTGAAAACAACGCAAAAATATTGCGCCTGCCACACAAAACGACTTTCGACACGTTACGAAACACGTTTGAATGTCACGAAGTGCCACGCCTGCCACGCGAAACGAAGCAATGTAACGCTGGAAACCTCCAAAGGTGACCCCTGTTGCAGAACTCGCCATACCTCGCGCGAACGGTTGCGGACGGTTGCGAACGGTTGCGACGGTTGCGGACGTCGCCCAGACCCCCAGAGTGGAACGGGAACCCTTGCTATGCATTCGGAAAAAAGTCGCTACTGAACTTCCTAAAGGTTCGTGTTACCCCATGATTCATCGATCCTTCACCGTCGCCGTGCCTGCGGACCGTCTGGAAGATCCGTCCTGAGTGCTGACGAAGATGCTATGGATACCGTAGTGATCTAACAGTGCACTAAGCGCGCTCTGAAACAAGCCATCACTTTAATGGGCAAATCATTCGGTAAATCTGTCTACGCAGGGATAAAAAAATGTTTTTTGTAGGAAAACCGAAAGTTTTCATAGTTTTTGAATGGTTTTAGACTCAACAAGTCTACTTGTTGGGTGAACACCCATCTGAAAAATTAAATATGCAAAAGTGATTGTGGATCATCATCCCAGTCATCCAATCGAAAAACAAAACTAGGAAAGAGACCACCAACCAGGATAAATGAAACTAAATGAATAGATGAAGCTGGAGCTTTCGGGCTAACCTCATTAGGAAACCAAATTTTCAACGACCTACCAATCGGCGGCAGTATACAGCAGTTGTCTTCCCAGACTGTTTGGCCTACTTGTGGGAGAATGGCCACATCCCTGACACCCAGCCTTGGCACTGATGGCCTGACAGGGCACATGCTGTCCCCTCTGCTAAAAAAACGTTGATGGGAGGTCATCTGCTGACATGGAAAGTATAAACTATAAACATTTGACTGTCTTCAACACTTGCCCGGCAGCCTCCATTATCATTTCAGCTAAGATTGTGTGGGACATCGTTCCGGAAGAAAAGACAGTTGGTTTTTTCAGCAGCAGTGAGTGGAGAAAGTGTTCTAAGTGTGGTGTTCACAAAGGTATTTATGTGTATAAATGCAGATTTACCAAAGTCAATTGAAATGTTCTAAGTATATGGCATATATGGTCCGTTTACGTTCTAAGTATGCAAAAATCAATGGAGATGTTCTAAGTATATGCCTTGGAGTAAGCCCGGGAGTATCAACACTCCCCAGAAACAAGATGAAAATCGAGGTTTCGGACCTGGCCAAGCAGCCGGCCGAACTTCCTGGCCAAGCAGCCGGCCGAACCCCCGGCAAACTAGGCGGCAACATGCCGGTCAAGTTGGCAAAAATGCGAGGCAAAAAAGAGCAGCAAACCGAGTAGAAACGTAGCCTCAAAAGGCACAACCTGGCACCAACATAAATTATTTATCATTATTTGCTTCCAAGCTGGGATGCGCCTGGCATTACTTCAATAGTTCACTGCCGGACACCAGGTGCATACCGGGTTTTCATTATCGCTTTTAGCGCCTGCCAAGCTGACGGTCAAGTTCTCCAGCGTCCAGCGCCGCGCATTGGACTGGACAAGTTGGTTTTGATTTCACAGAAAGCTGCTCAAGCAGCCGCCGCCCCTCAGGCAAGCAGTGCTGAGCTGACATTCAGCTGAAAACTGTTTTGGAAAAAGAACGCTTAAATTGTGACTAGTTGTGACAGGTCTGCATTGGAGACGGTGGGGGCTTGGCAAAAACCTGGGAAGAAGAACTTGACGCAAACCTGACGGCTTCGCGCTAACCTTGCAGAAGCCCGAGGCTGGCGGAAACCCACCCGGAACCTATACCAAAACCCGGCAAAACCCGGCAGAACCCGGCGGAACCTGGCGGAAACCTGGCGGAACCCGGCGGAAAAAAAGGTAAGTTGAAGGGGGGGAGTTAGGAGTATAATGGTTCTATAATTACTCCTAACCCCCCCCTTCAACGTACTTTTTTTCCGCCGGGTTCTGCCAGGTTTCCGCCAGGCCGGGTTCCTCTGCCAGGTTCCGCCGGGTTCCTCTGCCAGGTTCCGCCGGGTTCCTCTGCCGGGTTCCGCAGGGTTCCGCCAAGTTCCGCTGGGTTCCGCCGCTGCGCCGGGTTCCGCTAGGTTCCGCTGCCTGCCAGGCTTTTGCCAGGTCAGTTCCGCCGGGTTGTGCCGGGTTCTGCCAGGTTTCCGCCAACAAGGTTCCTGCTCCCGACTCCCCCTTCAATTTATATAGGATTGTGCCAGGTTCTTGCCAGGCATCTGTCAAGGGTGCGGCAATTGCCCAGACATTGTCCAAGTCGGCTTATGGGAAAAATCACATAAGATGGCTTTCCTGGTGGAGTAGCAGATCTTTTTTGCTGGGACCCTATGTGGAGGGATGCAATATTGATTTTCATTCTTCAGCATTTCCGCATTGAAACGTGCCAACATGTACCAACTTTCATTGACTTTTGCATTGAACACATTTGCCGTTGAAAATGTCCGTATATTTGGCTTGGCCAGAGCTAGTTCGCGCGCTTTGCTGGGCCTCTTGCCGGCACATTTGCCCCTAATTTTGCTTGTCCATCACTGCTTCGGATGCTCTGCCATGCGACTTGCCGGCACACAGAGTTAAACACAGGTTCTGCCGCTAAGTTTGCCGGCTACAAAACCAAAGAAATCGGATTTCTTGAGTTGCGCCAGCCCTTCTGCCGGTGGTTTTACCATCCCTTTAGCCACAGTCATTTTGGCCCAAAAAGTAATTATGAATGTTTATACTACCTCGCTACTTTCAATATATGCCCCATGGACGTTCTAAGTCCGCACTTAGAACATTTTCCGATGTTCTAAATATCGTGTCCGTTTATGTTCTAAGTAAAGGGTTGAATATGTTGGAAAAATGATGGTCTAAGTGCAAGTCCGTAAATTTCATGTTCTTTCTAATTGTTTGGCCATTCTTCCCATTCATTCTATGGAAATCCCACTTTCAGGTTGCCCAGCAAGCGTCAATACTCCTTGGAATTGTGTCTCAGTGATATGTCTTTGTTTGTCTCCTACCTACTACCTTCTCTCCATCTATCCAATTAACTATTGAACCATAGGTTTCAATACTAAAATGGTCGAATTTTGGGTGATATGGGGCTCAAAAATGGTCGAACACTAAATGGAGTCACTGCATAAGCCCTCAAGATAGGGAACTGAATCACGATGAATCACGCGTCTAGATATCTCAAAACATAATTTGACATGTTCTATGTGTTGACTCTACCACCTAACTGTGGGCATCCTGGAAACAAAGAACTTCAGTCAAATGGAGTCTATGCACAAGCCCTGAAGACAAGTAACAGAATCACGCGTCTCGATATTTCAACAATAATTTGGGATGTTCTAAGTGTAGACTCAGCCACCTATCTGTGGGCATCCTGGTGAGAATTAAAAGGTTCTTCAGCCAAGTGGAGTCTATGCACAAGCCCTCAAGAAAAGGAACTAAATCAGGCGTCTAGACCTTGCAAATTATCATTTCGGATGTTTTAAGTGTAGATTCTGCCACCTATCTGTGGGCATCCCAGAAAATCAGAAAATACAAAGTTTCTTGGCCGAGTGAAGTCTGTGCTGAAGGCTTCAAGATACGGAACTGAATCGTACGTCTAGATCTTTCAAGGTACAAATTAAAATGTTCTAAGTGTAGATTATCGGGGGCCTTCCTTCAGCCTGCCAGAAGAAAGGAAATATCAAGTTTTGGAGCCAAGTGGAGTCAATGCAAAAGCCCTCAAAATAGGGAAATCACGCGCATATGTACTAAGTGTAGACTCAGCCAACTACCTGCAGGCATCCTGCAAATTGAGAATATGAATATATAATGTTTTTCAGCCAAATGGAATCTACACACAAGACCTGAAGAAAAAGGAACAACCACGCGTCTAGATCTTCTAAAACATAATTGGCAGAGAGCGTGCAGAAGGGCACGAATTTGATTTTGGCAAAGGCGGCCACTTGCTGCCACTTGCGGCCACTTGCTCTGGCGGCCACTTGCGGCCACTTGCGACCACTTGCTCTGGCGGCCACTTGCGGCCACTTGCGGCCACTTGCGGCCACTTGCTCTGGCGGCCACTTGCGGCCACTTGCTCTGGCGGCCACTTGCGGCCACTCGATTGGCTGCAAGTGGCTGCAAGTGGTTGCCGATGAAAAGAGAATGCGGGCGGCCACTGGCGG
>Ga0126342_10012589_pt1 | contig 15074 bp, 16 predicted proteins | sample Cyp1metagenome_FD_92528 | JGI IMG/M metagenome (GOLD analysis project Ga0126342, IMG submission 92528) | Coral microbial communities from Lord Howe Island, Old Settlement Bay, Australia - Cyphastrea 1 metagenome | ecosystem: Host-associated > Invertebrates > Cnidaria > Coral ...
TTACTTAATCGAGGATATGTTTTTCTTTTGGGAAGAATTTTTTTGCTTTTCTACTTTAAAGAGAGTCCAGAAATAGTTTAGGGGAGGGGGGGGGGGGCACACACTAATCAGGAACCAACATTAATCGAATTAGAATTGGAGAATCCTCATTTTCCAGAGGAGTATATATCTTCATCCATCTGCATCGACTTTTGACAAACAAGTGGCAAGTTTCATGTAACATGCTTTGGATGTACAGATCAAGCCGGCTCAGCACAACATCTCCGGGTCGAGGTGCAACAAATACGATTGCCCATTCATAACCCCATCACTGGATGTCCATTGACTATTTCAATGACCTAATTCAATACTGTCTAGTTACTTATGTTCCTTCCTGTTTGGAACATATTGATTAAGTTCTCCATTCCCAAAATTTCCCCTCCAACATAGCATGAAAACCACCATCGTATCACCATTACTAATAGGCAAAAACATCGAAATACATGGGCCATTTTCCGACCAATTCCTGAAAACTCTTAGCCCCAGTCTTCTGCCGATGCTGCCTCCATCAAGGACGAAAATGAACGCCAACAGGCGACCCAGTCCTGACTGTTGACCATGAGATCTATCAATGATCAATGGTGAGATATGCTGGGTAGCTTTAAAATTCAATCAAAATGACACAATTCTAGCATATTACCAAACAATGATGAACCCATGAAGAAAGGGGAAAAGATAATAGGAAAAAAAATATGAAAACATGGACTTCATGTACTGTACTGCAATTGATTTGATTGAACACTAAAAACAAAGAAACCAATTCATTGGTATCCCGGTAGCCCCAGCATTTCGTGATCATCTGGAACCATCTGGCTCACCATCTGGGCCTCTCAACATCAAGAAAAATGGGATGCATTGACCTCAAGAACACTTAAAACAGTAAGTATAAAACCCATTAAAACCCTTGATTCTGATGTTTTTATATGTTTTTTTTTTCTGGTGAGATCTTTGATTCAGAGTCTCAGAAATTCTCCCGGGTCATGAGATTTCCTGGTTACTCAATGTTGGCCCCGACCACATCAGCATTTCCATACATTTCCATCCTGTCCGCAGTCCTGAGAGGCATCCGCAGCAGCAGGACCTCTTCTTCAATCGCTCGTCATCCTCCAAGATCCGGTCAGCTTTCAAGTGGAACCAATAGGTCTCGGTGACGCTGCAGGGTCCAGCACCGGGCTCCAAAAACGGGCTCGATGGGATGGGGGCTTTAAACAATATGCAGCAAACGGACTGGTCGTTTGATGTCGTTCTGTTGAGTTCATCCTTTTGAGTGGTTTGGTTTTCCAACAGAACATGTTCGATTGGAGGACAGATGAGGACAGTTAGCAGTTGCAGAGTGTTCAGTCCGAAGGAGGCCCAGGCGACCCCAACTGTTTTGTTTTTCAACTAAGGCTGTCACCAGCAATGGTACCACAAACTGCATGAGCACATCGACAAAGGGTGCCACCATAAAGAGACCACCAAGCCAGGCATTGAAGAGATTCTGACGCCTGGCAACAGCCAGCTCTGTGAGTCGTCATGGTGTCAGTTCCCTCCGTGCTTTCCAAGGTCCAGGCTGTGTAACTGGTGCTTTCGCACGCGCGCAAAAGAGGGTGCCCGAGCAACAAACTTGATCCTTGGTCAATTTTGCCACAAAACCAACAGCATTTCTGGGAGTAGGAGGCACACTTGGAAGCTCAGAGGCAAGTTCAAAGAGTTTGGACACGCCCAAGGATAGCAATTCATTGCAAGCTGTGGATGGTTGGCTGTGCTATGCTTCTGAAAGGCGTACATGATAACAGCCAATGTCTATGAGCCAATTTGAGGTTGATTTCATCATACAAATTCTTTGGGAGTTTACCGAGTCTACACATATGCCCGACGACTATGTTCTGAGCTTAAATTCAAGCAAGCATCTGTCACACTGCAACCAGCCATCGCGCGGCATATCTCAGCAACGGCAGCATTGCGGCAGTGACATATTTCTGCATCTTCTGGTGTTGGTGCCAGGCATGGGAGCTGGCTATAGCTGGCTACTGGTAGAATAAGCAGAAGCTTACACTGAATTACCAGGGATTGGATGAGAATCACCAGGGATTTCTCCAGTGCTCCAGCCCCAAAAAATGGGAGGCAGCAGTGGTACCTCCCATCAATTTGACATGATCTCATACAAAAAAAACAAAACCACCACAAAGCCCGTAAGTTATAGTAAGTCAGCAAACTCCAGTCCATAATGTAAGTTCTTGATTCCAAGAATTTCCCCATCCTTTTCATCCAAGTCACCTGGTAGTCAAAGAAGTGCTGACACATGGAGGCATCGTCCCAGCTGGCCTCGATGGTCTTTTCCCATTCCGGCAGAAAGGCGAAGGCCAGAAACGAGAAGACCCCGATGGCGGCCAGGCCGTCGATGAGGGCGCCCGTCATGTGGAAGCAAAAGAGACGATGTCGCATGTCCTGGCGGAAGATTAGGTCATGATGGTCATGGTACCCCCATGAACATCATGAACGCGCCAATAGCTGGATGGTTTGTCATGGTTTGTCATGGTTTATCATGGGAAGTCCGAATTTAGAATGGAAGATGAACAGGGGATAGCCCCATCTTAGGAAACCTCCATATGATGAAAAATATGTGTGTTTTGTCTTAAAAGGTACCCCAAGATCTAATGGTATTCCAACGGTTTATTGATGTTTATTGTTGTATTTCCATCAAAGTCCGCCATGTCAAGACAAGTTTCCATACAAATCCTTGTATGATTTATTGCAATAATACCATCGGATTGGTGGGACAGCTTAAGCTGGAAGCCCTTTTTTTTTGATCGGACAACATGGTTGCCCTCATGAATTCCTGTAGATGTTCCCTGAAATCGTCCCAATTACAATAGTTAACAAATGGAACGACAATCAAAACAAGTGTCCGTATAGTTATGGCCGGATATGGCCGTCCCCTGTTTCCACCTAGAAGTTTGATGAACAGAAATATCATAAATGCGGCCGGAAACAATAGTGGCCGCTGATGGCAAATGCGGAGAGCCTGCTGTTACACCATTCTTATCCATTCTTGGGACATCTATTGGAGTTGTAGTGAGTTGTAGTGCCAAACCTGACATACTCTGACTTCAAGGCTGATAACACCTGATATTCCAACACAGTCCAATATCCTATTCCACCACTGGGTTCTGATGGACCCTGAAGTTGATCAGCAACTACTCAATCTTTCTTGGTTTCGGAGATCTCTTGATATTTGGCCCTTGGCCATCACGAGATGTTACTAGGTCACTAGCCATCCCAGACCCTAACTAATCGCCAGTGTCCATGCCTTGAAATTCCAGAACTTGGCGATTTGAAAGGCGAAGGCTTTGCACAACTCCCCTGTGGCCACATTGATCAACAGCGCCAACAAAATGTCGGTGCCCACCATGGAAAGGAAGCCCGCGAAGCCATGGACTTCTTCGGGACCAATACAGCCCTGCGTCGTGGCAAAAAAAAAAGCCCAGGGCAGTCGGGGAAGCCCGACGTGAAAGGGACAATCATCGAACCAAATGGTGGATTTTCCAGCAAACCATGTTTGGCAGGCCAATGCTTGTAGGGGATTCAACAAGGGATGGAAAGGAATCTTGTGGGACAAACATAACATGGCATACTTTGGGAGCAGCCTCCATCCGACAAACAACGGGAACATCAAGCAGGCACGTTCGATGGAAATCAATAGCTTGGCCTTAAAGCCAAGGACAAATGAATTGGCATTGTAATGAATCAAAACTTCAGACAAAGTTGCCCGCTCGAAGCACTCCCCCCAATTGAAGATCCTGAGTCAACGCGACTTCGGAGTCGGTACTCAAGTGTTCAAACCAGACCATCGCGATCCTCGTAAACACTTCTAAATTTGCACCGATACTGCAAATCAATCGATGCAAACCCCACTGTCAAACAGAAATCAGCAAGGAGAGAATCGTATCATGATGACATTTGAACCATGGAATATGATCATCCCCAATCTATGTACTGGTATGGTAGATAATGGTAGTGTAAACCCCCGAACTAATCAGCAACCAGGGCTTGAACCATGCCATGGGGCAGGAGCATCTTCAGCTCCATCACAATCAGCAGAAAAAATAGAGCCATGGTCAAGCATAAGGAGCTCGCCAGGACTGGGCAGGCTGAGACTGTTCTAATAGAATTCATATTTAACTGTTCTTCGATAAAAACAACCAAGCATAGAAAAAATACCTGAATTCACATCTATAATTGTCATTCGAGTCATTCCATAGAAATTCTATTTAAGATAATCGCCAAAATATACCGTTTTGAAGTAAATTTATGTAAATTACATCCTCTGCTACAAGGTGCTTTCAAGTTATTCCACCATTGTGGCGCAATGGTCTCCACTAGGTTCCCATTTCATGCCACTGATGCCACTGCCATGAAATCACAGTGCCATCCATGGCGTATCGCCATGTTCGTCGGCCTGTGACGAATATACTCAGCACTGTCCATGTCTTTGGGTGCTCTTGATGCCAGTGATCTGGATTTTGCCTCCTGGGCCACAGAAAGTGCTTTTCTGAAGTGGCATAACTTTTTGCGAAGAAACATCAACAAATTATCAGAATATACTGTGCTACTATATATGAAATTAATTGAAAGTAAATATGTACATATAATATATACCAGGTATATGTATGAAATTATCAAATATATTCAAATAGCATCTTCAAAGCAGCAGTCCCAGGTCTTTCACACGTACTTCTTCCATTTCCCAGCAAGGCTCACCCCTGCTGCCCAGGATCAGATTCACCACCTCCGCAAATGCATTGCCGGCTCCGGTGACCGCCAGCATCTGCTTTAGTTTGGCTCTTCTCCTGGTGCTCCCCGGTCCACTTCAAAACCCACCAGTAGTTGATGAGCATTTTGCCCCTTATTATTAGAAACAAAAACAACAATGATGTAATAGTCATATAGTACTATGTATATATATTATATAAATATGCAATGATGAATTAATGATGTAATAGTGTAGGTACATACGGGTAGCACATGTTCAAACACCCCCAAAAATCATCAAAAACCCAGGTATCAAGCTATTTCAAGCTACTTTCCATAGCTCATATCCCACCGTCTCCCCCCAACCCTGTCAACTTGCCAGGGCACGTTTTGGCCAGATGCTTCAAGTCGGTGGGTCTTTCGCTTTTCGCTCCCAGGCTGCCGTCGTTGACAAACGCTCGCCGTGAGCGGCTAAGGGCAGCCATGACCATGGTCCAAAGCAACATGATGACCTGGCGTCGCGGCGTCGCGGCGTGCCGAAATCTGCCGGGGTGTATCAAAAACAAAGGAATCAAAAAATGGATTGAAGGGACATGTTAATTACTGGAAACCATGCCACCATGCTTTTTAGCTGCATACATCACTAATATATATATATATATACACATACATATTAGTATAATATATGTATGTATATATATAATTATATATATATATACGGATTTCACCGGATTTCCATGATTTCCTATAGATTTCCCCTTCAACTGCCTTCAGCCAATTGCAATCCACTAGTTGATAGGATCAATGTTCATTGATTTTCCCTATGTTGCTGCAATGACGTCAAACCAGTCGACCTCAGCAGCTGAGGTAAATTTAAAGATCTTAAAGAACATCGCCCGGGCCAACTGCCGCAAAGTTGGATTCAGCACTGAGGGGCATTTTGCCTACATCGAGGGGCCAACCTTCCCATTTCCTTCAAAATCTGTAAATTCAGCTTCTCCCATGATTTTTATCCTTTTTTTCCATCCAAATGAACATAAACATCAAATAACATCAACCTGCCCAACAGTTCCATACAGATCATACAGTTCCCGGTTCCCAAGGCTTCCCATGGCTTGTGGCGACAAAAAACACCGCCTGCAGCAGGTAGAACTGCCAGCTCTCCCAGCCCAGCACCCAGGGCCGAGAACTGAGCGCCAAGGACACGGGGATTGCCACGATCAGCAGAGCCCAGATGCCCTGGACGTAGATCTCGCTCCAGGCGAAGACGTAGGTGGTGGAGGCACTGTATTGCCTTAGTTGGTTTGTTTGTTGGTTATAGTTGATCTTAGTTTGGGAAAGAAGTGAAACTTAGATTCTAGATGTTCAACTAATGCTATAAACATCTATTATATAAACTATAAAGATCTGTAAACTGCAAATTATCATTGAATGATATCAATTGTGTTTGCAAATTGCTTAATAGAAGTGATTTAACCCAAAAAATGGGGGTATGGATTCAGGATGTTTGATTTCAGCTGATGATGGATGGATGTGAATGGATGCAAACCCACAATAAGTTGGTCGTGAACGGTATCACTCGATGTGACGTCCTCCCTTCCGGTGAAAAGGCCCAGTTGCTCTCTGATATGTTTCTGTTGTTCCGCCATATGAACCGGTGGAAGAATGCGAAAGCCACGGATGATTCGCATCGCCCAGCTTAGTTTGGCCAAGCTCAGTTTCAACTGCGGAACACATACACAGGTGAAAGTGACAGCACATATCCCCTAATCATATCTAATCATATCATATCTATATATAATCCAACATCAGCAGTAGCTTCAATTGAGTTTCCATTATTTCCATTCATCCTTTGTACATCTTTGTACATTCGGCTTCAACCGTTGGAATCTTTGGGTGTGGGACCTTTCGGAAATTCCATCCATCCCAGGCTTTCCAAAAGGATCTGATCGCCATTTTCCTGGTGATTTTGCTGTGCCCAACAGCTTCACCAAACTTCGCCCATATCCAGATCCCATTTTTCAATTTTTTTCAATATGTTTCCTGGTTCAATTCTCAATATTTCTCAATGTTTGATGAGTAAATCCCTGACATGCAACTCTACCGGGCTTCAGAGTTCAAAGCCAAGTGACTGCTCATCATCCGCCATAGCCTTGGTTTCTCTTGAGCACTCAAGCCCCCGCGATGCATCACCATGATGCGGTAGATAAGAATCAGAAACCTCCCAATTGGGGAGGGATGGTTGATTTACCCTCTGGTAAACATACAAAAAACTATTGAAAATGCCCATTAATAGTGAGTTTTCCATAGTTTTCCCATTTAAAATGGTGATTTTCAATAATTAGCTATGCTTGTTTACCAAAGGGTACATTGCGAAATACCAGCAATGCAAATTTTCTAGATTCTCTGCGAGTAATTATGGTTGTTTTGGCTTTGCGCATTACCCGCATCTGCATTCAACCTGAGGTGTTGCCAAAGTGACGTCGCACACGAGCAAAGCTGCTGACACATCCTTAGTTGTGCAATTGTACTCTCTAAGTGTTTGAACATGGATTATTTTGACTCACTAATGATCTAATATAGCACCCTATCAAATCTTGTAGTTGATTGTTACAATATATATATATATATATATTTATTATATTGTACACATTATCAATGGGATTTCAATATCAAATCAATGTTTGGTGTTCTATTCAGCACAAACTATTTCTCAACCACAAGATCTGGGTTTTATTAAATTGAGCATCATGAACGCCTTAATTCTTGTATCTACTTGATTCATTTTTCTTCAACATGTAGAAGCAACTTATTTTTCCCATCAAAGTTTCGGGCTCATGAAGTGGCCAAAGCCAAGGGCCAACGGATGGCTTGAAGAGCACCGTCGCTTCAGCCACTTCCTGCGCCGGGCTGAAGGAAAGTTTTCGTTGTGAAATTATTGGATTGGACATACCGAGTATTGGAAAATCATCCACCATCTATAACCTATAAAATTGACACATCATGACATATCTATCATTGGAATTCATCTACAGTATATAGGAATGATTGGAATATATAGTGCTGCAGGAAATATCTGATTAGAACATATCTAAAGGAAGTATAGGAATGATATGGATTGGAATATTCAAATAACCTTCCCGCTGGACATGTTTTGAGTTTCAAATGTGTCTCTGTTTTTAATACCCACCGAAGTTGGAGTATCCGCTATACTATACACCAATATATTTCCCTCCTACAAGCAAGCGCGCCAAATGTCACTGTGATGCTTTCTCACATACGTATTGAACGGAACACAATCAGATCAGGATGACACCAAACAACTTGACAAGTTGAAACATGTGAAATAATGTTGTATCCTGATTAGTGGCTAGGTTCGCTATTGTGGCAAGAATTTTCCAAATTATTTTGAACCCATGTAATGTTTCGACGGTTCACCATTGTGGCAAGTTTTTTTTTGGCATTTTCTTTTGTCAAAAAAAATGCGCGTGTAAAAAACTCTGAACATTTTTTTCTGAAAAAATCTTGCTCTTCTCCCTGTTCCAAAAGGATCAGACCACTTATTAAACCCTTATTGAAGAACTGTTTTTCCACAAATTTCCAAGGCACTTGGCCATGAGAGGGTCCAATTCACTTTAGTAGGTTTGTTCTCAGTGTTCACATTTGCAGCAAACTTTTTCCAGAGCTGATCCTGGAGCCAAGAGAAGAAAGAAAAACCTTTTACAAAAGCAACCTGTTCTTTCTCTTTTTCTTCCTCTTTCCCTTCCTCTTTCTCTTTCTCTTCCTCCTCCTCTTCCTGTCTTTCTCTTCCTCTCGTTCCCTTTCTCTTTTCTTTCTCGTTCCCTTTCTCTTTTCTTTCTCTTTCTCTTTCTCTTATTGCATGGTTCATTAAGGAAAAAACTTAAGGTGGAAAAGGTAACGCAATCAACATGCTGAACCCCACTCACTACAAGTACTACAAGTACTAGAAGTACTAGAAGTACTAGAAGTACTACAAGTACTACACGTACTACACGTACTACAAGTTCATCGGCAAAAAAAAATTAATTAGATTTCAATTGTAGCCAATTGAAATCCTTACTTAAGTGCGTTTTTTTCCCTGGGAAGAACATGTTTGGCGCCCAAGCTTAAAGAGAGTATAGGTATTGTTTGGGGGGGGCGGTACACTAATCAGGACGAAACATTAATCACGTTTTGAAATGCATGTGCATCAAAATAAAATAGGCGCACTTCATAGTGACGGCAGGAGCAGCTGTCGATTCTTCTCTAGGTCATTCAACGTCGGAAAAGCACCCGCACACAGCAGCAGCAGAAGCAGCAGAAGCAGCAAAAGCAGCAGAAGCAGCACATCCAAACACATCCAAACACATCCAAACACATCCAAACACATCCAAACACCAACAGCACCAACAGCAACAACAGCAACAACAGCAACAACAGCAACAACAACAACAACAGCAACAACAGCAGCAGCAACAACAACAACAACAACTCAACAACCAAACAGCAACAACAGCAACAACAACCACAACAACCACAACAACCACAACCACAACAACCACGACGACGACGACGACGACGACAACCACAACCACAACCACAACCACACCCACACCCACAACCACAACCGCAACCGCAACCACAACCACAACCGCAACCGCAACGACAACGACAACAAGAACAAGAACAAGAACAAGAACAAGAACAAGAACAAGAACAACCACAACAACAAGAACAAGAACAAGAACAAGAACAACAGCCACAGCAACAGCAACAGCAACAACAACAACAACAGCAACAACAACAACAACAGCAAATGTAGCAAACCAGTATAGCCACTTGAAACAAAACAATACTAACTGGGTGAGTGCATTGCGGGTGAAGCTTCGCTTGCAATTCCAGCCTCCAACAAATGCTGCAGCTGTGAGACAGGACTGGCGAGTTCTGCCTGTGCAAAAAAGAAGTAGAGGCTCTTTGTCCAGATGGGTTTGTTTGAAAATAGTGTAGCACCATTTTCCATGGACTATCATATCTATCATATTTCTCCCTATTAAAATGGCCATTTAGATCAATTTGGGGAGATGTTCCACATTCTCAGACACACCGACACACCCATGCTTTGCAGCCATAAATGGCCCATCCGCACCAAATCTTTCGTGCCTCTCGAAGCCGAAAGACGAAGAGCATCCGGGGCATGTCCCACAAGGCGGTTTCTGCCGCAGCCAACAATTCGATTCCTATAGGACTGGGCTGCTGTCATAAATGGGATGGTGCAACATGCTGCAACTATAAGATCAGCTGAACGTTGATCGCGCCGTTTTGTGGTGGGTGGAAACTACCATGGCTACCCCATTCTTGATTATGTTTGACCCGAAGCTCTCAAGTGCAGGCTGTAGTAAGAATTGTTGAAAGCGCATGAATCACCCCATGCATGATGAACGACATTGAACGACACATGCAAGAAATTCCGAGGGCTCCATCCAATAAATACTAAGAGTAGCTTTAACTATGACCCAGCATCTCTAGCCAAGACACCAGCATCGGAAATTTTCTCCAACGCTTTCTTCGTCTCGTCCGTCAGAGGGGCAGGCAGCATGCAAGCAACTGCGGGCACTTTTACCAAGCTGCACAACGCCACCAAACACTCATCTGCCTAGCAGTCTCATGCACAGGTTGATGACAAACCCGGATACAAAATAGGACAAGCGAAATCAATCGAAATCAAGAGAACCATTCTCCTCAATCATCAAACCTCAGTCATCATGGGATTTTCTGGTCGCATTTGCCCTGGACAGTTGGATAGTCAGTCTGTGCAAGTTCTTTAGCTGTGCATCGGATCATCCGGATGCACGACTTAAATCAAATGATCAAAAAAACATAGGTGTTTTCCAAACACCACATCAGTCATCAACATTCGCCAATCACACATCATCATAAATCATCATAAATCATCATGAATCATCATAAATCATCATAAATCAGCATAAATCATCATAATTCATCAAAATTCATCATAAATCATCATAAATCATCATAAATCATCATGATTCATCATGATTCATCGTACATCATCATACATCATCATACATCATCATAAATCATCATGAAACATCATAAATCATCATAATTCATAAATCATCACACATCATCATCATAAATCAGCATAAATCATCATAAATCATCATAAATCATCACAAACCATCATGATTCATCATACATCATCATACATCATCATAAGCCATCATACATCATCATACATCATCATACATCATCATACATCATCATAATTCACAAATCATCACACCTCATCATAAATCAGCATAAATCATCATATGTAAATCATCACAAATCAATATAAATCATCATAATCATCATAATCATCATACATCATCATACATCATCATACATCATCATAAATCATAAATCATCATAAATCATCATAAGCCATCATACATCATCATACATCATCATAAATCATCATAAAACCCCACTAATCCCCTTCACGTTCTTCCGTTCGGCCATCACCGTATATCAAACTCGCCTTGCCACCGCTATCCAAATGTTTCATCCAATAGGACAGCAAATGCGCCACGCGGGAAGGCACTGAGCTGCAATCCCATGCCGAATGCTCAGTGCTATCTGCCTCCATGGCGCTTTTTGATTAAGCGCCGCCTTTGGCGAACGCCTTCAGCTGTAGATGTTGACGGTTCTGATGATCTTGGTGGATCTCCATTTCCCAATGGGAAGTGAACTGGGAGGTGGGGCAGGCGTTGCAAGCCTCGCTAGCCTCGTGTTTGTCTGGGAAACATGCTGTGAAGCCAAATGCTACAAGATCTGCAAGGGCACGTCGATATCGACCAGCACGAAGCCAACTCAGCTATTACATACTTTATTTAAGCCATGCCATGGTCTTTGTCTTTGTCCATGCAAAGCTTATCTATTTTGGTAGATTTGGGGGGCCCAACTTTGCAAACATATTTACATTGACTTCCGTCAGATAATTCACCAGTCTTGCTCTCCTGAAGATGTGGAAGTTTCTCCAAAACTTGCAGCCTGCAACCTGCAAATGGACCCTTTGCAAAGCGCTTTTTTTCTTTCGATTTGTCCGCATCGCTCTTGGAGGATGTGGCTATTGGCAGCGGAGCGTGTACAACTGGCACAGGATGCTGGCGATAGACGGATGCTGAATACAATTCGGAATAGAATGGAATAGATACATTGACATACATTGACATGTTACAGACTTTGGCATGTTATTAGACTTTAAAGCTTAAGCGCTATAGTAGCTATAGTACTAATATATACTAATTATAGGCTGTCATGTATACAGCTGCAGCCTGGGATGACCTGGAAGTTCCTCAGATTGGATCATCCCAATTGGGGAAAATGGAAAACATGTTCCAAACCACCAACCAGTTACAGTAGACATCAGTAGACCATGTTTTTCTTCCCCATGTTTTTCATAGATGTTTTCGACCTCGAATCGGAGCGCATGTTCATGCTTCTGGTTGGAGGTGCCGCCTAAATATAAGCACTCAAAGATACATATTGAAACAATACAATCTCAACAAGCACTGACAACAAAATGGTTTACATGATCTATCCCGCATCCAAGACATTCCAAGACATCCCTCCTGTCGAGGCCAGTCATGGCCTCCTTGATGCCAAGAACTTAGGTGGTGACCTCAAGGACGGACGTTGACTGGTCTCCAGTGGCATCATGTCTAGCTGCGTAGCTGCGCCATGCTGCGCCCCCGGCCTCTGTCGTCAACGGCGCCCTTAGAGACGGCTGGGGTAGCAGGGCATCTGGAATTGGTGACCACTCTGCAGGCATATGATTTAGGATGTTCACCTATGGTTGGAATATGTTGGGCACAAAGGCAGAGAAGTCCTAAGACTTTGCAAATCCACAGAACCGATTCCTGGCATTCCCGGTGCTGAGTGGTGCCGACAATGGCGAGCCTGGGTCCGAAAGAAGAAATTGGAGGGGGTATTTGGTGAGGATTTTCTGGTAGCATGTTCCACAATAGGCACCTCAAAGCTCCATGACTGCGTGACATGCAAGCCATTTCAATAGCAAAAACAATCTAAGAAATCGAGTACTTTGGAGTCTGCTGTGCCTGTGCCCTAGTTTTCTCATGTTTTCACCAGGTTTTACCACCTTTTTATCATGCTTTCATCATTTATTTTACCATTTTTCCATCATTTTCCCACAGATCCAGCTATCACAAGGTCATCAAATGACCCCGCCTGACAGCAAGGAACCTGCAGGTGGCGCACCCACACTGGCAGGCGAAGATGCCTGCAGAGAGAAGTGGTTGAACCATTGGTTCCATGTTGGCTAAGTGGTGGATGGAATCTCCTCAGATGGCAAATCGTAGAACTGGTTGGTCATCCTGTGTGCTTTGTGGTTACATTTCATTTAAAATGCCTGGTACTAGCTGATGTATCTTTTTCTGATGTGTAATGAGTACCGAAGGCGCGATTTTTCAGATTTCAAGGTCGCAGGATTGGTCGCAGGTTGACTCCGTTTTCAACGTCGGCGACCGTGGCCTGTCCAACGGGTTGTCGAGCCAGTGCTAAACCAATTCTCTTGTTGGCCAAGTCATAGATGGTGTAGTACCTCGGTCGCAGGCGATTCCAAAAGCCATCAGAAAAAATGCCAAAAAAATGCAGTGGGGATACACCAAAATCGCAATGTTCGTAGGGAAACACATGGGAAAATGAGTCGAACATGATGATCAACCATAGGATTTTGGAGGGTTTTCCATGGTTTTCCCAAATTTTCAGAGGCAAGCCCGTCTTACGTCAGGATGGCCTGCGGAGTACAGGCTCTCCCCAAATGAAGACCTGCCAGGCCACTGCCAGGGAATTCACCAAGCTCTGTCAAACAAAATTTTGCCAAATGGTACCCTCGGTTTAAAGACCGAGATTTGTGTCACCCGGAAATCTCTGATTTCATCTTCCAAAACATGGACCAAATTGGACTAACTACCCATGTTTAAATGAAGGGCCTGTTTCACCCAATGGCAGCGCCTTAGGACCCAATGGCTCTGCCATCTCCACAGGTAGCAGCAGGGACCGGCAGAAAAGCCTGGACAACTGGGTTTTTCGGCATTTTTCGGGCAAAGAAGTGCACCATTTACTTCAGTATCTGTTCGACATTGGTACTGTATGGTACTGTATCATTCAAGGCGAATATTATTGTTATTATTACATGTTATTATTATATTTAATTATTACATTTTATTACTACAGTAATTATTGTTATTGCTGTTTGAACCTTAAGGAAAATCATCATTCTACCCTCCTGCTTGTTGGTTTAAACCCAGACAGTCATAACAATTTCTTGGTCCATGTTCATCCCAAAACCCGGGATATTCATTTCAAGTCTTCACCACAGAAGTCACACACATTCCCAATTGTGGATCAAGAGTTATTATACAGTAGACGTAGTTAAAACACTTTAGACCCCATTCAAAGCCGCCATAAGCCATTCTTGTTGGTCAAATCAACATTTTTGATGTTGAAATCCGAATTTGATGATGTCATCCCCATGTCTGATAGTCCCGCGGCTTGTTTTCCAGGAACAATTCAGCTCTCGGCTCTCCAAATTGCCGCCCTGGAACCCTCAAAGGCACGGCGCCCGAAAGTCACAGATTAGGACGCTTCAAAGACTCCACCGGACAATCGTGAAAAGCATAGCTATCAATGTGAGTCACGGAGTTTGGAACCTCCAATGTCTTCAACGAACTGCAACCCAAAAAAGCCCAGAAAGGAATGCGCGCGATAGAATTTGAGAGGGTCAAGTTCATTAACGAAGAACAGTGACTGAAAGAAGCGTCACCTATTGAAGTCACCGAATCTGGAATTGTCAACCAAACCAGCGCACTACAATGAGCGAAAGAGGAGATTCCAATGTGAGTCAAAGAGTTTGGAATCATCACGCTCTCCAATGAACTGCAACCCTCAAAAGTCCAGTTCTCAATCAAAGTCACAGAGTTTGGAATGGTCACGCTCTTCAAAGAACTGCATCCCTGAAAAGCCGACTCCCAAATTTTCTTGACAGAGTTTGGAATCGTCACGCTCTCCAATGAACTGCAACCCTCAAAAGCCGAGGTCCCAATCAAAGTCACAGAGTTTGGAATGGTCACGCTCTTCAAAGAACTGCAACCCTCAAAAGCCCAAGCCCCAATCGAAGTCACAGAGTTTGGAATGGTCACGCTCTTCAAAGAACTGCATCCCTGAAAAGCCGACGCCCAAATTTCCTCGACAGAGTTCGGAATCGTCACGCTCTTCAA
>Ga0126342_10012590_pt1 | contig 15073 bp, 17 predicted proteins | sample Cyp1metagenome_FD_92528 | JGI IMG/M metagenome (GOLD analysis project Ga0126342, IMG submission 92528) | Coral microbial communities from Lord Howe Island, Old Settlement Bay, Australia - Cyphastrea 1 metagenome | ecosystem: Host-associated > Invertebrates > Cnidaria > Coral ...
AAGTATATATATATAAGTATATATATATAAGTATATATATAAAAGTATGTATATATATATAAGTATACATATATAAGTATATATATAAGTATACATGTATATAAGTATATATATAAGTATACATATATAAGTATATTTAAGTATACATATATAAGTACATTATATATAAATATATGTATATATATATATAAGTATACATATATAAGTATATATATAAGTATACATATATAAGTACATTATATATATATATATAAGTATATATATATATAAGTATACATATATAAGTACATTATTTATATATATATATAAATATATGAGTACATCAACTGACATTTGAGTGGAGTTTGAGTTGAATTGTTTTGGAGTGAGATCGATTTGGGATATGGACACCTTTTTTTGACAAAACATTCCTGTGAAAACACACAATTCTTGGGCCAAAATGAGACCCCTCGGGTTTGAGGGTTTCCCGTAAAAGGATCTGGTCATCACCTCATCAACAGGGATTTATACAGCCGTTACAAGGATTCCGATTATGGGGATGGCCATGCCGCATACAGCATGATTAACAAGGTTTGGCAGGGGCACACGCATATCGACCACAGAATAATTAATCACACGTTTTTGTTAGAAATTTTTCTATTTTTTGCTACCCCACAATTACCCCACAACCATGGCTGTGGGCCTTGGATCAGCAAGTTGCCTCAGGAGTTGTCAAACCTGGTCTGATGTTTTGCCACCTTGGCCTTCTCACTCGGGACTGCGGGACGAACTGCAAGTGGTGGGTAAGGCGGCTGGGTAAGGGAAGCCGCTAGCCACTTTACGGGTCAAGACTGTTAGAATTTTTGCGACGTTTCGCCTACTCAAAGCTGTGATCAGAGCAGATATGGTTCCCGACGCAGTATGACGCAATCACGTCCGTGAGTCAATCTAACCCCCAAAATCAGAGAGATGGAGGCCTTTATTGATCCACCTCCGTGTGAGTGAACGCCTTTTTGAGCGCAGGGTGAATGGCTGAGGGAGGTTTTTTCACTCGTTAGGACTGTCGCAAACGCCAAGCAAGTGGTTGTTGCTGTGCGCCACTGGGGGAGGTCGCGGGTTTTGACGTCATGGATTGGGAGATTGGGTCAAACAGAATCGAAAGGCCGCATTTCCAGGTTTGTTGTGATTGGTATGTGCATGGGTCAAGACCACCACCGCCTCAAGTGATTTGTGCTGCTGCGACCAGAACGGTATCACCCCCCATTTCCAAGTTGAAGAACTCAACTTTGGGCTTCAACCTGCTTCAGCTTGGATCCTGGGGATCCTGATTCAGTGGCCGTGCCAACTGGCCACCACGGCAGGTGCCCAAGCTTTACGCCACGGCACTTGGCCAATGCGGCGTGGGCCCTCGCAGAGCTGCGGGTCTTGGAGGAGGAGGAGTTTCAGGAGAGCCTGGCGAAAATCTGGAGGAAACCCATGGGGATCCATAGGGTTTTACCACAATTTCCATTTTTTTCTGTAACTTTTGGATGAAACCACGGCCAATTTTTTTCGCCTTGAAGTTGGGCTAATTTGCCTGTGCAGAGCGCAGTTGGAGGTAAATTTGATGGGACATCTTGGGGAATGGATGGTTCATGTTGGATGTTCTGTAAAATACATGAGGAAACACATCAAAAAGTAACCTTGGAACCATTGGAATTTCAAATCAGCTTTGGGATTGATGATGGGACAGTCGGATGAGTAGGGAACTTGGTGTAGCTCCCCTGAGGGTAGCCCCAAGCGACTTCATTGGACAGTCTTCTCCGTAGGGACGTGAGGGTGGACAGAGCCTGGGCTGAGTCATCCACAAATGGACTTGATATTTTTAGGACTGTGAAATGACTGGAGATCTGCTATATATATAATATATATATAATATATAATAATATATATATATATATGATATTATCTATATAATATACATATATTGTATAATATATATATATATATATTGTATATAATAATATATATGTATATATATTGTATATAATAAACATATATTGTATATATATATATATATATATATTGTATATATATATTGTATATATATAGTATATTTATATTATATATATTATTTATATGGTATGTATATTATCATATGATATATGTATATATATACATAAATATTGTATATTATGTATTATCTCTTATATTTGATATCTTATATCTTATATATCATATATGATATACTATACATTACTTATTATATATTATACACTACATATTATATTATATATTATATATCATATATTATATATTTTACATATTATATATATATTGTATATGATATATTACATATTGTATATGATATTATATATGGTATATGATATATGATATATGATATATTACATATTATATTACATATTACATGTTAAATATAATATATGATATTATATATATATAATATTCAGCTTCTTTGTTGAACAATGAATGTCTGTCCCAATTGCCCAAGATTTTTGGGGTCGAACACCGCAGTTCTGAATGCCAGTCACGAATTTACATGAACTGTGCCAATTTCTGTGAGCAGGATGTTTTCGGTCCGCTGTGTCAACATATCAAAGACGACATCGAGCAGGACGAGACATGCCCAGCGGGAGCAAGTGCAGGGATCATCCCAATGGATCAAGTGATGGGGCTACCCGGTTACTAATCATGAAGCATCCAGCTATTCGGGACCCATCAAGAAATGGTTTTATCGGGGGATTCAATTGGACATCCCATGTTAGTTCACCTCATTGTTTGGTTTGAGGGGGAAAATTGTTGGGGTTGATAGGGTTTTCGATGATGTTCTGTCTAGAGATTAGTTCAATAATATTAAATAAGATCTTATGATTTAATCACTACGTTAATTGATACTCGTTTGGGTCAACGTAAATTTCTAAAGTAAAGTGTTCCAAGGTTCACTCTGTCATAGTTTTCACCACATAGACAATCTACTTGGTTAAATATTTTACTACCAAGTTTGTCCAACACACAGTCTATTTGATCATCTGTATCAATCTTATCAAAGTTTGGGAAGAAATTGACATAAGGCAAATGTTTATGATTCAAACCACCTACAATGTCGCTTTCATATTCAAAATCACATTCCAGATGAACCCTAAATTCAGTTTTCATGTCAGGTTGGATATATAGTAGATGACTTTGACTTTGTTGATGAACTTTTTGATGTTTGGAGTTTGTTGCGAGATGAGGTCTCATTCCTTTTACGTTTTTTTTCCACGTGTGGAAACCCCCAAATTGCAAGAACATTTGCACATGTAATGACTGTTCGATTTTTACGACTGACTAGACTTCACGTGCAGCTTGAGAATCAAATTTTTGTTACATGGCCTTGGTTCACAAAGGACAGTAAATGATGCAAACCATTTTTGTCACAAGCAACGCAAAAACAGGCCTTGTATCTTCAGCTTAGATTCAAAGATTGCCGTAACTGCAAACTCCTTGAAGATTCTGACCTCTACACATCTTTATATACACCATTTTCAGCCCCTGGGTGTCAAAAACCTCTAATTTGGCGCCAGGATGACAAAGCCTTGACCGCGCTGGTGGCCTTAAAGGTGCTGAAGTTGAAGGATCTACCGGAGGTGGCTCCAGAAGTACTGTCCTCCCTGCTGAGTAGCTGTGAAACCGGTGAAACCGGTTGCGCGGACAAGAAATGGATAGAAATGGCAGATCTGGGGGGTTCAACAGATGTTTCCAGATGTTTCCATAGATTCCTGGAGACTTCCATGGATTTTTGGGTGAGATTTTTGCGAAGGTGGTTTTAACATGTTTTAACTGGTGGATAAATAGTCGGTGAACCACTAGTTCACCACAGTAAAAGGTCTTTGAGAAGACATGTCTGGCATGAGGTCATGGCACGGCACAAATATGGGATGAAAACGGACCTCGACGAATCACTTTGCCAAAAGTCTCCGAAAACACATAAACAGCGACCAGTGGATCCCTGGACTCCGGACGGTTCCCCGATTTTGGCTCAGCTCCGCTGAAATCATGTCCCGCGATGAGACAAAAAAGGTCTTCTCATTTGTAGGTCCAAATTCCAAGTGCTGGGAACCACAATTTCTAGAGATCTTGTTGCTTTTTTAGTAGTAATCCACCCCATTCTTAGATGCCCAGAAATAGACGGCAAATTCTCACCCTCTACGGTCGGTTTCAGGCTTACAAGATGTCTAATCCAAGAGACATCCCAAAAATCCACAAAAATGAACGAAACAACTAGCATCATATGGCATCATATGGCATCATATGGCCAGAGTTCTTCACCAAAAAGGCCTTGAAAAAGCTCCTTTTTTCTCCAACCGACAAAGCTCGGTTGCACTGGCTCGACCTGGCTCAATGGCACCCTGGCTGGATGACATCATTGGAGACTGGCAGGACGACAAAGGGAATCAGTACCAGGCAGGGCAGCGGGTACCACTGGAGAGATGGGTTTTCCTGGGACAGGTTTTAGTTAGTGTTGAATTTCCGGGAATCACATATCGATTAAATGCAGATCAAGACATGGGGTCTCCATGTGCAAGAAATGAAGCTGTGTAAGGCCCCCCAAACTGGCCCCAAACACCCTTTTGGGCATCTCCAAAATCCTTTTCAACTTGGAGCTGAGTTGAAGGAATGACCTTCACCACATTTCTATGGAAGAAAATTAAGCCTACGACCAACACTGATTGGGATTGTAGACCTTTGGACAATTTTTGTTGTTCTAAGATGTTTTGAATATGCAGAGTCAAAAGTGCACATCCCCAGATGGCTGGCGATGGACAGCCTGCAGGAATTGCCATGTCCAGGCGAAGCCTTAATTCAACCTTGACATCATGAGCTTCGTTGAGGTTCTTTTGTTGGTGACAACGGAAAGATCACGAAGTTGATTTACGGGAAAAGACGACAGGATCTCATGGTTTCTGATGGTTTTTGCACCACCTAAAACACAGGTTTCCTCATGTTGCTGTGAAGTTTTAAGCATGACGAGCACCAAAAAAAGGCTCGATTGGATACGTGACCAACAAATGCTATGAAGATCTAGTGTGCTGGTTGGAATTGAATGATCCATGGTGATAAATGGAGGTTTCCTACCCCCAATCGTTCAAAATAAGACTATTTTAGTATTGAAACCCATGGTTTTTGGGTACCTCCAATTTAGGAAACCTCCAAATCTATTTCGATGATTCATCTATTATTATCATGGTGGTTTTCCATAGCAAACTGCTAGTAACTACCGGAGGAAGTGGTGAGAAATCCCCTACAAGTGGTTTTTTGGGAACCCCCGAGAAGCAGCAATGGGGGAGACCCCCAAAGAAGTATCATTCAAATGTGAATTGGTCAAACGCATTTGGTGGTTTTCCTATATTATTGCCTATCCATCTATACGTCCATTCATCCATCTGTGAAATTATATATATATATATATATGTATGCATACACATTTGATGACCACATGGCTTTACAAGTTTTTTTTTTTCGACAAGTCATCTGTCACCAGATCGCCTCTCCACCTCACAGAGGTCCGCAAAGACGCGGATGGCACCAGTTGTAGCGTTCGCACCACTCGGAAGAATGGCCATGTCGTCTTGACGCGCGCCATGCTGAAATTCGACGGTGGCATGGCAAACTTTGGCATTCTTGTTGGGGATGGATCAAGTTATCATTCCATATCCGTTTTGAGGGAGATGAACATGAAGAAATCCCAGCTATTTTGGTGTTATCAAGTGTATATAACATTATGTAGCCAGGGTTTTGACGCAGACCCACAAGCAACTAGGGGTATTTTTGGGGGGTGTAATGGGATAAAGCCAACAAATATGGGTAGATGGGTTTGTGCAAAGTGGGGTGGGACCCCAACTTGGCAATCCGAATGGGGATCATCCGAATGGGGATCATGTATCTCTTTTCCAGACAATCTCCGGTTTGTGAAACGTCGAAATGTTTCCAGGGCTGGGTAGACGAACCCCCAAGCCGCAGGTTTTTGCCGTGTGATTTTTTGGAGCAAACATAACAAATTGTCGGGGTCACCTTGAGAATATTTCCGCCCGAAAAAACCGACAACGTATTTTTCTTTCAGTTGTTTATTCCTGGAACTGATGGGAAGTGTCTATGATTGATGTGGCACTGCTAGTGGAAGTCACAGAGCTTTGTTCCTTCTACGAATGCGATGGATGGCTATTTCAGCTAAATCAATTTCGTTATTGTAATTAGTTATGGTCCAGTCAAAATTTGGCCCCCCAGTTCTGAAGAAGCCCCAGTTCTGAACACGCCCCAAAATTGTGGGTTCTGCCTCCAAGTCTAAGCCATCCCAGTGTTGCAGTGTTGCACAAACAACCAAGTTCTAGCTGTAGTCTAGTCTAGCAGGACTGAAATAATCATCCACTGAAGTCAACCTGGTTGAGTTGCGATGAGCAGAAACTCCTGCCCGCCGGCCCAGTAAAGTCCGACCTCTTGATGTGGGGCAGAAGTTACTACCTTCAGACTGAAGCTTATGACCACAGCAAAGTCTACTGGAAGCCATTGAAGAACGTGCCACCCTACACCTGGTACAGGCCGCGACTGGAGGGCCACCGGATGGGGAAATACAAGAAGATGCAAGACTGGGTTGGTTTCATACTGAATTCACACAATTTAATGTGTAACTGTGTGTAGCACGTGTGTATACACATATACGCAACCTGTCCAAGCGTCTCAAGCATAGTTTTTGCTCGCAGGAATTGGGACCATCAATTCCGAAGAAGCTTGTAAGAAGTGTAGATCTCCAACCTTTGCAACCGGTCACATCTTGGTCCTCCGGTAATTTGTTACAGTTGGCCCAGTTGGCTATGGTATAGATGACCCATTTGGTTCCAAGATTTATATGTTTTTTTTCAATGGTGATTTTCCATAGAAAACTGTTTGTCACCAGAGGCTATACAGTGAGGAGGCAATTGTGGAAGCAGTCCCTGATTGGCATGGCTGGGTGGATGGGGACCGCAGCGTCCCGACCCTCGAGCAGGTCGCCGCCGGGAAGGATGGCGCTGATTGTTCTGACAAGGGGAATGTGTTGAAGTAAGTTGTTGAGACATGATAGAAGGAAGTACAGAAAACATCGGCGATTCCTCCAAACCTTCAAAACAAATCCGAGTTGCTCCAGGTCGTTGGGAGCTGGCGAGATGATGATGGCGCCATCTACAAGATCACCATGGATGAGAGCGGTTGGTCCTGCAGCGCGAGCATCGAACGCCAGGACGGGCGACGCTATGAGGCGCGAGAGACCATCAAGTGCTATGCAGATGGAGGCGCCTACAGAGATGACTTGCAGGGCACCAGATGAGTGATGGTGTTTATATCTATCCTCTGGTAATTTAACATAGCTATGGAAAATCACCATGATTAATGAGAAAATCCACTATAAATGGCCATTTTCAATAGCTATGTTAAATTACCAGAGGGTATGTCTATGTATGTAAGTACTCATGTAAGTATACGTATACTTAGATGTTCTTGCATGCATATCTACGTGGACAGTTGCCAGCCATATAATGATTTTGGATGATTTTGGATGATTTTGGCAACACACCTTGCTTATAATAATAACAACTCTTTTGTTCCCATCCAATTTGCTGACCCAATTTCATAAAAACCATCCCCCCAACCAACGTAGACCCTGCCAAAAGATTGCTACCAATTTTCAAACCTTCCATATTATCATGATATCATGCATCACCCAGAGATTTTCTGGAAATTCTGCCTAGGCCTCTGCTGGGCTGACGCCTACTTCTTGGAGCCCGTCGAAGGCGGCCCGGGATGTCTCTTGGGGCTCTGCCGTAACGAAGATATAGGTGATTTAACCAACAAAAATGGTGTAAAGAATAAACAAGCTAACATGGGGATATAATGAGATATAGCACCAATCACGTGGGGATATGGCTTTAGTTTTTCATAAACATTACTCTCGCCATGAATTGGGGAATCCCATTCATGATGGTGGGATTACCATAGCCCATGAACACAAAGTAACTTGACCATGGCACGCCTGGCCATTGGAAAGTGGGAACATGGCTGGAACATTGAAGTTTTAAGCCATCGGACTTTGGAGTAGTCTATTTTCAGAGCTGGCGAGCTTCCAACATGGCCCAGACGTTGCCATGGCCCCACGAGGTCTTCCTTATTCGTCACCCGTCAGGTGACGGGAGCAGCATTTGCTGGACGTCCATCAAGTCTGGGCGTGGCTTTTGGTGGGAGAGTGTTCCAGATCAAGGGGCCTTCGTAACGTGACAGAATGCCTGGGGTGGCCATGGGGTTTGAGGGGATTTGGAGGTACCACTCCGCAGCTCCCTGGGATGAGGTAGTGACCAGAAGTACTTTGCAAGCCTTGCTTGCCCAGATGGTTGGACAATGGAAAGACGAGGACAGGTGATTGCAAGGGCGCCTCTGGACCTTGCACGTTGTGTCATAGGGTGATGTGTTGCAAAGCTTGTCCTTGCGAGATCCGTGATTCAACAAACATCAATGTAAAAGAGGTTTATAATATAATCATACTGTCCCATATGTGCCATGGTCAAACACTTTGGCATCACTTTCCCATGTTGGGGAATCATCATCAGCACTGCTTCAGACATCCCTTGATGTTTGGATTCCATGACATCTGACATCCCTGCCCGGGGATGGACCCACTTGTTGATCTGCCATAGATTCAGGAGATGTCCCACAAAATTCTTGGCTCCCAAGATCGTCTCCTAGCAAATCCAACGGTTGATCATCAGTCTTCTCATTCATAGAGATCATAGAGCTACAAGTATGATAAGTTGACTTGTTCAAGTCATTTGGGTATGGATCAATACCTATTAATACCATTTTTAGGGGGATCAACATCCATTTACCAGCTATTTTGATGTTCACCAGGGGTACAAGGTTTTGACACACTGCCATTTCTGAAACATATCACCCATGATTGTTGCTTAAAAATCTGCTTCTTTCCCATGATCGTTTTACCGACTCACCAGGAGTGCAGCGTGTACAACGTCACCATGGACGACTCGGGGGACTCATGTACCGTGGAGATTCAACGCCCCGACGGCCGAACGCGTGTCTCAAAAGGCGGGGAAAAATCGGCCGGTCCAGTGACTTGGTGGGTCGGTCCAGCTACCGTCACTCGGTTGATTTACTGTAAGTTGGGAGTTACTCTATGTTGAATGAGTACGGTAAAACATTGGTACCCCCATGTCATTCGTTAACTGCTGGGTTTATTCATCCTGGGTTAACATTTACATGAAGTAGATTGTGGCAGAAACCTACTTGCCCCGCTCGCCGCTCAGGTACATAGCCTATAGGATCACCAAGCAGAATTCATGGTTAGGGAGTGGGTCATAGCTTGTGCCTACAGGGATTCCTTCAATTTCCGGCCAACTGATCAGGGCTGCTGAAGTATAGCACCAAAATGGAGTCTGTGATGTGGGGCAGATCGTACTACTTGGACGTGCAGGGCGCTGGTGATGTGGTTACCCGGCCTAGACAGTGTGGACAGAATGGATTTTGCATGATCCGTCCACTCTCACATGGTCTTGATATGCCAACTTCAGACTTGAGGGACATTGGCATAACCGAAATTCAGGCAAAGCATACTATAAAATACTATACCTTCACATTTTTTTCCAGGTTTGGACACCCCCCCAGTGGATTTGTGCAGATCGATGTCGTCATTTCACTTTCGCACGATCGCTTCGGCACGGAAAAAACTCAGGTCTGGGTTCACACAGGCCAGGGCAAGTCCTTTCGTTGGTTATTGGTGCACAAGAGCTGGGCACAGGCCTGGTGCCCGGTTGGGGGAAAATCACCACTTTTTGCTGGGATTTTCCCACCTATTTCAAGGGGATGTTCCACCTTTTACCCTCCTGTGCCGCTGAGGATGTTGCGGTATGGTCTCTTTTCGGTGGGCTTAAGAGGGATCTCCAAAGTCCAGAAAGTGTCTGTGTTTTGTTTATGGATGTTTTTGGGGAATGTGGGGATTTGACAGGACCATTGGACCATGATCTTCCCCTTGGATAGAAACCTGTCAGGCGAATCTGGAGAAACTTGTGGGGACCTGGCAGGACCAGGACTGGGTGCGCAGTTGACCTCTTTGATGCTACTCCCCCACTGAGAACGAACTTGAAATTGGAAATGCAACGCCATAGACTCTCGTAGAGGGGTTATACATGGTTATACAAACTTTACACCTTCAACTAACATCTTTAATTTTGATATACTCCGTTGCTTGACATCTTTGAACAGCATTCCACTGCAAAAGAGCTCAAACTTGGCTTCTCAAAATTCAAGGAAGATTACCCCTATTTTTTTGGGGAAAACATTGGTTTCTCATCTACATTCCCCCAATGGTCATTGACGGTGGGTTATGGAATTGCTACCAAAAAGATTATCAATCAGCTCAGGCCGAAGCTTCAAACTCTATTTGTAACCAGATTTGATATAAAAGTCTCGAAAAACTATATCCGACTGTCTGAAAGTAGCGTCTCCCAAAATCTATTGGTTTATCATCATTTTTCCCAACTATTTGATGGCCAAAACTGGGGGTGACATTTTCCATTCTCCACACCGAAACATCGCTTTGGATACTATGATCCCATTGGTTTCCATTGGTTTCCATTGGTTTCACCGCCAGGACGAGAATCTCTACACCGTGACCCTGGACAGCCCGGCGATTTCCTGCAGCGTCCAGCTGGATCGACTCGATGGGATGTCGCGACACCTGCAGTCCATGCTGAAGGCCGACAGCGACGCCAAGTGCATCTGGTGGGGCGCAGGTGGACCGGGGGAAGAAATGGTGAGGTAAACATGTAAAAATGGGGATTGGAGGCAACCACAAGGTCGAGTTTGGTATATGGAGATTCAACCAGGATGGAGATTTTGAAGCAACCAACATGTGACGACGCTGTCGAAATGATGGGAATTGGATGAAGGGAACCAGAAATGGCTGAATTGTCAGATTCATTAAACAGCTAGTCAGATGGATGATTGGGATGTGATTGGGGATATACAATGGGGGGAATAGGGTGCAGGAGACAAAGCCTTTAGGCACGATATGGTTGCCACATATCTAAACAGTTGGTGATAAATTGTGTGGTGATGAATTGTGTATATAGTTTTTTTTTGTATTTTTTTTGTACATGGAGGAAGATCAATCTGAAACGTACCAATATGGTTGGTTCGTTTTAGTTGAACTCATTAAGAGGTTTCTGTTCATGTCTTTGGATAGATTCTCTTGAAATGAGTTTGTCTGAGAATAGGGCACCCCAATCTCCAGTGATTCATCACTATCCATCTCAACATGGCAATTTGTTTTTTTATTTTTCCGCCATTTTCGGACATACCCAAATAACATCTTGAAATGACAACAGACACATATCATAAGAATTCATAAGATCAGAATCATGATTATCACATATTATCACCATTAAAAACAGCCACCTTGCCCCCTGTCACTGGTCACCAGGCTACTCCGTGGAGCTGGCTCCGGGCTGGCCCGAGGTGCTTCACTGGACGCCCAGCAAGGCGTCGAAAGGCAAACAGATTTGGCAACGCTGCAGCAACTGCTGAGGCCCAGCTGAGGAGCATCCCAAGCATTGAGTCCTGTAAGGGGCTCCTGTTCACATTTTTTGGGACACTAACTCGACTGGTGACCGTTTTATTTTTTATATGGTAGCCTATGAAGTTGGTTCTCTCATGTATAACTGGCTCATAAGGACAAAATGTAAACACACATACCAAAACAGAGCTAGGATTCATGGGGTGATCCTCTAAGCAGCTGGAAAAACTTGGCCAAGCTGGTGTTGAACCACCTGCTAACAGGTGTCGTTGAAGGCAAACAGAAACTGCTTCATCGAAGCTGAATGGATTCATCGCCGTGGAAAAATTGGGCGACTATTGGACATCGGAATCATCGGACACGTTTTTTGTTTCCGCGGATTTCTGAGGTTCTGAAGGTTTCCTAAGTCATAGGGGTACCCCCAAATCATCCAGTCGTCATGGATGACTCATGACTTAGTATTGAAACCTATGGTGACGGGGATCAAAAAATCAGAACTTGGGACAGGCTGGGGGACCATCGACTCCTGTTTTGATGGCTCAAGCTGTTGCAGCGGGGCCTTGTGAACAAGGAGCCTTGTGGTGGGATCGGGAGGACCGAGAGGACCAGGAAGGCATGTGATTTTTATTGATCTTACCGTCTGGTAAACTAACATAACTATGGAAAATCACCATTTTCAATGGGAAAATTCACTATAAATGGCCATTTTCAATAGCTATGTTGAATTACCAGAGGGTATTGATTTCCAGGGCTTTGGAACAGTTAAAAATGTGTGGCCCAACTAGCAGCGATGCTTCATAGAGGGTATTTGAAGCAAACGACCGTGACAGTTGGGAAGAGGGTTATTTTTTTATTGGGCCAGTTTTTTCTTGATTCCTGCTTCTCTGCTTTTCTGTTTTTTCTGCTTTTTCTGCTTTTGTGCTTTTCTTGCTTCTCTCTTTTCTGCTTTTCCGCTTTTTGCTTTCCTGCTTCTCTGCCTTCCTGCTTTTGTGCTTCTCTGCTTTTCCGCTTTTTGCTTTCCTGATTCTCTGCTTTTTCCGCTTTTGCGTTTCCTGCTTTTCTGCTTCTGTGCCTTTCTACTTCTACTTTTCTTTTCTTCAGTCATGTGTTTTTACTGCTCTACTTCCTGCTCCTGTGCTTCTCTGCTTCCTTTCTTTACTGTCTCTTTGTTTTTTTTTACAGTCTCTTTGTCGTTTACTGTCTCTTTGTTTTTCATTTTCTTTCGCTTTATTCTCTCCTGTTTGTATCCTAAATGAAACCCAAAAGAGACCCTAGATGTAACACAAAGACACCCTAAAGAAATCCTGATAAGAAACCCTGATAAGAAATCAAGAAATCCTGGTAAGAAACCCTAGATGAAACCGTAGATAAACCCTAAATGAACCCTAAAGAAACCCTAAATGAAACCCCAAATGAAACCCCAAATGAAACCCTAAAGAACCCCCAAATGAAACCCTGAAGAAAGCCTAAATGAAAGCCTAAATAAAGAAACCCACATGACATGAACGTTTGAAGTACCAACATGTAGCAAATATCATGCAAACGGGAGGTTGAAGTGCCAAAATGTGGCAAATACCATGCAACATGGAAGGCCAACATGGGAAAATGTAGCAAATACCATGCGTTCTAATTCCATAATCTTGCAAATACAAGGCAAATGGTACCAGGAAAGGAATCAAAGCCTGGTTCCACTGGGATGATCCGGAAGTTGGTTTCACAACTACGGGGTTTAGCTGGTGTCTTTTTCAAATCTTGGTTATTTCGGGGGGACCATCATTCAGTTTAACCAGTTTAACCCAAGCATTTTCCAAAACTTCACAATTTCCCATCTGATTTCTCATTTTGCATCCATCATCCTTACTTACCCTCTGGTATTCAAACGTGGCAATGGAAAATTCCCCATAAATGGATGTAATGGAGGTTAAGAGGATGGGAAAATCATTGAACTAAATAATATCAATGAAGGATTTTCATTGCCAAGTTTGATTACCAGAGGGTATGTCTGTATGGATATATGATGATATATGTTATGATTAGTGACTTCTATCCCGTTTCACATTCCCAGATGGGAGCGTCGACACTTTATCGGGCCCCTCAGCTGGAACATCCTGCAGGCTCTTCGAGCTGAGATGGTGGGCTGAAATGGTGAAAGCTTGAAGGCCGGCGCCCAAGAAACCAGCCATTTTCATCATTTTTTGGCTCTTAAAAATCTGTTAGATATCAAGAATACATGTGTCAGATGTGGAAGACCTCCAGACATTCTTTCGATCTTAAAGATCTCTTGGGTATTGAAAACCTGTTATTTTGATCCGGATCGTTGGGGCATTGGGGCCGGACATCGTTGCGGTGTGTTTGGTGAAGGCCAGAGCCTACCGTTGATATTTCTCGCGGACGCATCAGAAGTTCCACACAGATTGACTTTTTGAGATGTAAAACATCAGCTTATCTATATGACATTATATTAAATTATGAGATGATACTATGATATGATATATATATATGATGTATATCTATAGTTAATATGATATAAAACTCACCACTAATTCAACTGAATTTAGTCACATGGTCAAATTACATTACAATATCTCCAATATCTTGCCATATCTTTCAACATCTTACGAATGTGAACGTGCCTAGCTGCGGGTTGTCTCCATTTCAGCCAGTGCAGCAATGGAAGTATACTTCCTTGCGTCGGGCGAAAAGCTGGCCGCCCTTGCTGAGTTCGAAGGAAAAACTGCAAGGGCTGTGAAGGAAGCCTTGGCCAAGCAGGTTAGTGTAACCAGATTCAGACAGCGGCTCTTTTGGGAAGATGGTTCTGAGATTGTGGATGATGAGGTTTTTGCTTCGCCTCCAGTGAAGCTTCAGATTGTGATCTTGGAATTTTGCCCAGGTGATGCTGAACAAGACCAAAGGATACTCGCTGCGTCTGCTCGCAATGATTTGATTGAACTTGAGAAGTTGCTGAAGGAGCCATGGAATCCCAATGTAGCCAATGCAAGTGGTCGGACGCCGTTGCACCATGCAGCGAGGCATGGACATGTTCAAAGCATGCAGCTCTTGCTTGAAGCAGGTGCTAAAACAGACGTGAGAGATGGAGGACCTTACAGGATGACGCCGTTGCATTTTGCAGTGGGAAATGACCATCTTGATGCCGTGCAGCACTTGGTGGAAGCTGGAGCTGACAAAGATCAGCCCACCGATAATGGTTTAACGCCATTGTTTCTTGCAGCTTCGCAGGGGTATCTTGAGATTGTCCGCTATTTGGTGGAAGTTGGTGCCCGGAGAGATCAAGCCACGGATGATGGTAAAACACCATTGTGGATTGCAGCTGAACAGAACCGTCTGGAGGTTGTGCGTTATTTGGTGGAAGTCGGTGCGGAGAAAGATCAAGCCAGTAATGAAGGTGAAACACCATTGTTTATGGCAGCCCAGGAAGGACATCTTGACATCGTCCGTCATTTGTTGGAAGTTGGTGCAGACAGAGACTGGCGCACAAAGGCTGGT
>Ga0126342_10012591_pt1 | contig 15073 bp, 9 predicted proteins | sample Cyp1metagenome_FD_92528 | JGI IMG/M metagenome (GOLD analysis project Ga0126342, IMG submission 92528) | Coral microbial communities from Lord Howe Island, Old Settlement Bay, Australia - Cyphastrea 1 metagenome | ecosystem: Host-associated > Invertebrates > Cnidaria > Coral ...
GACAACCCAAAGCAAACCTGAGGATTGCAGGTGACATTGACTTAACATAGGCTTGGCTGTGGAAAAAAAGGAAGCTGCGAGAGCGCGATCAGTATCGAGTTTCAGATGGCACTTTGAGATGTAATTATATATATATATTATATATATAATTATATATATAATTATATATATATATTATATATATATATATATTATATTATATCAATAGTTCTTATGGTTTGGAAACCAACTTACATATCAAAATGGGGCACCATATATAAGCTCTATAGATAGACGCCACTCACAGAATTCATTCTCATCCCCAAGCTTGGATATGTAGAAACTCATCCTGGATATGTTGTTTGCTTTAAGTGGAAACACATAGCCAGCAAAATATTGACATATATATATATTATATATAATACATATATATATATATATATATATTATACATTTTTTTTTGTATATACCAAGTATTTTAGAAAACCAGAACCAGCTTCTTTGATATGTATTGGTTTACATAATATACATAGCAATTGTATATACCATTGATTATACATGTATATTATATCAATTATATACTAATTATATTATTCTTTTTGGTATATACCAAAGATTGACCATGTATCTACCAGGGTGACAAATGCTGGTGACGAGTGCAGCCTTTGTTTAGTTTGCGAACCATCTCAGGCTGCACTAGCCTTCCTCGTGTTGCCCGGCGATATGACTTGGGCGTGATGGGGGGATGGGGGATGAGGAAAAGGCGGCAGACGTGGTGATTTTATGGAATTTTTATGGGAGTCAATGATGAGTTAATGGTGATTGAATGGGATTTATTGAAATATATGACTAAAATATCGTACTATTGGATAATGAATTAGAGATTTTGGAACATTTACTATGGTACAATTGCCATGGAGTTTTTTTTTTAAATATAATATAATATATATATAATGTAATATAATACAATATAATACAATATAATACAATATGAAATAATATCATACAATCTGATAGAATATAGTATGATATAGTATAATATAATATATGCAATATGATATGATGTAATGTAATATAACTTAATATTCTATTATATTCTACTATATTATGGTATTGGGTACAACCATGGTGAGTTCACCTTATGACCATGGCGGGAGACGTTTCTGATGGTTTCTGATGGAACCTGATACCAGGTTCCACGTCCGGGAAAATCCCGTCCGTTCCCCTAAGATGATCATTCACTGAATAGCTCCAAACAGAAACTTGTGAGGCTTTAAGAATCACTATAAAATCCAATTGAATCATGGGCTTTAAGAACTTATAACGAACAATGCCTCACCTTGTATAGTGGTATAATGGGAGATTCAAGCGACTGTGTGGGGATATAGTGGAGATATAGTTACCCTCTGGTTATTTAACATAGCCATGGAAAATGGTCCATGTATAGATGGTTTACCTATTAAAATTGGTGATTTTCCATGGCAAACTGTTAGTCATAACCAGATGGTAGTTGGATGTTTTATTGGGGTTCGCCAACATATCTGGGGGTCACCTTGTAATCAGCACTGAGTCGGTAGTTGGTTTTTCGCGATCGTTTTTGGTAGTTTTGAACACACATATAGCATCCCACGAACTCGGGATGTTTCAACTCGGAACTGACATATAGCAGCATATAAATCGTACCTCCCAAAAAGATGTTGAACAGCTCGAAATACTCGTATGAGTTAAATATCATCAAGAACATCCGAGAAACGCTCTTCCTGGTTTTTTCGGTTGCTATAGATGAGAATATTACCCGATCAAAAAGCTGACATCGTATGCCAAGAGTCAAACCATACACCTTTAAAACATGTTTTTTCAACGGGATAAATGGCGCGGTTGGTTCCATATTAGATTAAAGGAGTTGCTATATATATAAATATGTATATCTATATACACTCGTATGTCACATGATATATACGCATATTATATGTATGTATATATATATAAGACTATACAGGCCATACATATTACATTCTGTAATACAGTAGACATATTCTATATATTATATACATATCATGTAAATATATATATATGTATATATTATGTATGCATATTATATATACATGTCTTTATTTGGATGTCGCATGTATATTATACAACGTCAAATAAATCTATATGGCTATATTCAAATGGCTATTTTATAATGTATGTATATACATATGTTATTGACATATCATATGTATACATTTATATAATCTACATAAATCTACATAATTGTATTTATATGTTTTTTCTTCTCTCTCTATAGTGTGAGTAGAGCAATAGTAAACCATCCCGTTTTTATCATAAATGGCTGGTATAAACCATCAACATATGGGTGGTTTATGACATTGCTTTACTGACATTATACACTAATTATATATATAATATATATATAATGTTATATAATAATAACTAGCTCTATCTGTTGACACTAACATATCTCTATATCTATGTCTAATACCCAATATCTAATATCTAGTATCTAATATCTAATATCTTATATCTAATATCTAATACATCTCTATCTTTATCTATATCTATATCTATATCCCCATCTAAATCTAATATCTATACCTATATCTATTATAACTAAAACTATCTCTATCTTTATCTCTGCACTCAATACATATCTACCGGCCCCAGGTGGAACCTCTTCAGCGTGTCGCAGAATCAGCTCCGCCTCGCACGGCTGCGCTCGGATTTGGGGTACCTTGGGCCCTATTTATATTGGAAAACAATGAGGGGTAAGTATCACTGGAAAGTATTTTATCAGGAACCTAAATTGGAGGTACCTACCATATATAAGGCCTATGTAAGGGATTATCCCAGCAAAATATGGCCTTATATGGTACAGTACCTCCATTTTAGGATCCTGGAATTCCCATTGATAAGTATACCACCAACCAGAATTTTTTTCATTACCACTTTGCAGAAGAATGATTGGGATATGACTTGGGGTAAAAAAACACACTCCGATACATTTTCATATGTTTTCCAATATGTTGCCAATGAATTAATATAGTATATATTGTACCCTTAGGGTAAACATGGTATAATATTGGGATATGATTATGATTCATGATATATATATATATATATTTACCTACTGTATTCTATTTTTCTATGGTTCCATAGAAGTTGCCGACGTTGCCGACGTGTCACATAAGCCGCAAAAAATGGTGGTTGAACCCACCCAAGTTGGGGATTCAACCCATAAAAAAATGTCACCGATCATGGAGGAAGCCCATGGTGAAGTCATACCCTCTGGTTATTTAACATAGCCATGGAAAATGGCCCATTTATAGATGGTTTACCTATTAAAAATGGTGATTTTCCATGGCTATGTTAAATAACCAGATGGTAGGTGTTTTTGTTTTTGGAAACAATCAATGGATTGGTTCAAGGTAAAATTGACACCGGTAAAACATGGATTTTGCTACGAAAAATGGTTTTTTCCTCTATTTTTTCCTTATAAGTATGCGCAAGTATAAAATTGTATATATTTTTTCCTTATACGTATACACCTTGATTTTTCCTGTATTTTTTTCCTTGAAAGTGAGGATGTGGTCGAGAGTGAGATGAGTGTTGCTTGCCAGCTTTACCTCCAATCATTGAAACTGACTCTCATCAGTGAAAAAGGGTAATGTCCGATTTCGTTGGACCCCGAACAAAGAAATCGACCTGTTGTTTAACTGCAAAAACACAATCTTCTAGTTCCCAGTTACAGTAGGTTGCAGTAACTCGCATAAAAGATAGAAAAGCAGAAATGACAACTATTTTCCACAGGATTTCACTTTTCTATGCTCTTCCAAAAACACAACTTTCGATCCTTTTCCAACCGTAAAAAAACACCTTTTTCGGCCAAGGTATCATCGAGGCTGGGGCAAGATTGGAAGGGCCTTATTGAGGATGACCACCTTCAGTGATCCAAGGCTACCAGCCGTGGCGACGGCTGGGGGCAGATGTTTTGTTGATATTTTTGCGAAATAATTAGTTGATACATTGAATGGATTAGTTTAAGGGACAATTTACAGGAAACCATGTTTTTTACTATAAAATATGGGGTTTTCCTGTAAAATTTCCCCTAAACCAATCCATTGATACATGTTGCTACACTTGATTTATAGTTGAAGAACTAATAACTCGAAAATAACTAGGCTTTATGATTGATATGAATGATATGAAGGATGGAAATATCGAAGTGCAGTAGTTCCTATGGTATATGATTATATATATATAGATATACGAAATATAATTATGTATAAATGTATACATAGTCGTCCTGGAGTAGAATATGACAATTTCAAAACATCCTCATTACAATTGGAAGAGTTTTGAACATCTCAAGAATTCTATCTGCTTCAGGATGAATGAAAATGGGCATGTCTCATTTTATGCTGGATCCAAGTCTTCGACAGAACTCTGAATGAAAATGGGTATGGCACAAAGGGCAGCTCATTTTTACTCTTGAACCATATTTATATCATTTTATATCCATATAGTCAAGATTACTGATATGGAGCCATACTCAAAATTTTGGAAGACCATGATCTTTTGCTTTGTGGATTGGTGCACGGGCTTCGACCGTGGGTTTCTGCTGATTCCAGGGGCACATGGATTGATTTAGCATGTTTTATTCTGGGTTTTGCCGTTTTGGGCGTGTATTTGCCTTGCAGGATTGCGGCTTGTTCTTCATGATCTGGCTGATCTTGTTTCTTTAAGACCGTTTCAAATTTCAGAGAACTTAACTTACCTGGTTGGTGGTTTGGAACAGTCTTTTTTCCCATTCAGTTTGGAATTTCATCATCCCAACTGACGAACTCATATTTTTCAGAGGGGTAGGTATAAAACCACCGACCAGTTACTCTTTTTTTCAACTAAGAATCTGCTATGGACATCACAAATTTCTAATAGGTAGATCACCAAGTTCACCAATTACTATTAGGTAGATCACCAATGAGTAAACGATTATGTTTTTTTCACTAATCACTAATTCTTCACTTGTGTCATGATTCACCAATGCACTTGTGACCTATTTCTATTGGACTATGATCACCAATGGGTCATGTCCCCAAGTAGCCCACAGAGGATCGTCCTATTAAGCCCACCAAAACCCGCTCGGTGGGGATCTGCTCGGTGGTTTCCCATTTTTTTTTACTTGTCATGGGTACTTGTACATATAATTTGAGATTCTAAGTTCATATATGATCAGACACTATATATATATATACATACACAGTATATATATATATGCAATTTGTGATACTCTAGATCGCAGTCTATATATATGATTATGGCATGCCGACCGCCAACTTATGAAGCAGTCATATCTCGTCACCGACCCAAGCAGCCCAAGCAGCCGGGATGGTGACATGTTGTTATTGATATAGATATTTGCATAGTAAGCATTTTTTTAAAAATGATTTGAATGTATTTGAATAATTTCAAGATTGTTGAATATCACATTAGATTTGATGCTGACTATACATATTTTTTGTTTGTTTTGATTGTTTTCAACCAATTTGTGTCGCTTAACAGCCCTTGTTGTTTGTTTCTCCGATTTCTACCATGTGAAACATTTCAATTCCAGATATCTCATGTTTGTGCCTCCATTAGGGTTTGTCTGAAAATACGGTCCCCCATTCCACTTGCTGATTAGCGATCATTTGCCTTAGATAAATTGCCATTGTTGGGGCATCTTGATTTTCAGACACTCCCAGACATCATACTATTGGTGATATCCCATTATATATTTCTTCATAAAACATCACCTGATTATCAACCTGATTATCAACCATTTATTATGGATATCACTGATGTAATCTTCATTTCCCACGTTTTCTTCATAAATTATGATATCAGTGATATCAAGTGATATCCATTATAAAGAACCATACAACCCAATTTATGCATAGTGTTCATTGATATCACCAGTGATTTCTTCATAAATTATGCTACCAGTGATATCAAGTTATATCCCTATTTATCATGGATTTCAACCGTTCCACCGTCCTCTGCAGGTTGGCGCTACAGCTGACGCTGCAGCGTTGGCGGAGCTCTGTGGTGCAGAAGGAGTGGACAGTCATGGAAGTCATGGTGGTACCCCAAAACCAACTTATAACTGGGGGGCCCCATCCTGTACGGAAACCCTCATAAAGTTCTGCCGCTTTTGATGCTTTTTAATCGTTTAGCCATGGGTTACATCACCGCTATGAAGTAAATCCTGGAACATTTCATCATGGCCGTGGCTTCCAGTTCGCAAACTGTACCAAATTACAGTACCAGAGGGTAGTAGTTCTTTCTTGCTGTCGTCATTATATATATATATATACATTAGTTATACTATGTTGTAATGGATGTTATAATTACCATAAGCCCTCCTCAAATATGAGTGAACTAGAATAAACAAAACCAAGTATGTATCCTCCATTTTCAGTTCATTATTAAACTATGGTTGGTACTAAAATGAACTGAACCACCTATATCCTGAATGAATCAACTATATCCCCAATAAACCAACTGTATCCTCAACGGTTGGTTGGTTAAGTACCTCCATTCTTCATTGCGAACACCACTGCCAGGAGGCCGAACGACTTCGCTTGGAGCGGCTTCAACAGGTGGGACGGATTTTGTTTTTGGAGCGAAATTCTGATTTGGGGTTTCCATAGTCATGGGGGATCCCCAATAGCTGGATGGTTTTTTTCGTGGAAAATCCCCACAAAAATGGATGACATATGATGACTGGGGGTAGCCCCTATGACTCAGGAAACTGCCATTTGGGTATGGGTCAAGTCACTGGATACCATCATTGAAAGATAGACATTCCAATCTGTGGTCGAGGTGTGAAATTTCGACCCATTGCCATTTATCCATTTTTTTTTTTAAAGTGTGATGTGATTCAAGGGATTTATCCATGAAAAAACGGTGAAAAAAACGGGTTATGATGATGTTCTTCTGTGATTTATGGAACATTGTGACTTCACATCAAACATGGGATTTAGACATCAAACACAGTGATTATTCAACAAAGACGCGGATGAATTCAATCTTTTAACCAGATTTGATCTGATAGTCAGACTGCTTTGAGGATCAAACATGGTGAGTACCCTCTGGTAAACTAACATAGCTATGGAAAATCACCATTTTTAATGGGAAAATCCACTATTAATGGCCATTTTCAATAGCTACGTTAAATTACCAGAGGGTATCCATCTAAGAATCTAAGATTGAGATTCAAGCATCACTCATTTGGAGACCAACGGAGACCTGCTGATCATTCGCCACACACATGGGGATTCAAATCATCTTAAAACTCATGGGGATTGAATCATCAAAACTATGGGGATAAAAATATAACTTTCAAAATTGAAGATATCAAGCGGTTTTTGAAAATGAAGGTTGGGATGTTCCTCCAAGAGACATGTGGATACAACAGAGAAACAACTGGGATATAATTGCCCCTCCAGTGATTGGGGTCGTATAGGATTGTTTTGTTTTTGTTTTTTTCCAGACATGCTCGAATACACAATCTAACTGAAAGAAAGCGCCCTATTGCAGGGCAAGGCCAATCCGTGTTGGGTCAACTTGCAAGTATATTTTATTGGGATGAATTTTCCATTTGGTTCGATGAGGAATGCCCATTGGTTCAATGCCCTCAATGGGGGTACCCCAAAATGGATGACTTATAAGGGACAATCATATTAAAATTGATGATTTGATGGTGCCCCTATGACTCAGGAAACCTTCATTTACTTCCGGGTGTATGTCATGGAAGTTCCCATGTTTTTCTTATGATCTTCCCATGAAAACCTCCATGGAAGATTTGGAAATAGGGCCCCCCCTTTCGGCTCCACCATGAGTTTCTGACCATGTTTGTAGGCTCTAAAGGTGGGCCCCCCAGTGATGGAACTGTCGATTTTTGCCATGAAAACTAGGGAGAAATCTACCATCAACCGTAGGAACCATAGTTGATACGCAGGAAAAATTCAGCGAACTTGGCTATCTATTCTTCGGGTACCCCACCTTGTACATCGGGCAAAGCTTGGTTTCGTATTGGACAGACATTTCCTGTATTTGGAGACTGGGTCAGTGCCAGGTCTTTAAAGCTTGGTTTGAAGTCTTGGTCATGGCTTCTGGGGCCATTTCAGGGGATCCTGCATGGGCTGGGGAATCCATAGGGATATTTTTTCACGGATCTTTGAAGGGAACTTTTCGGGACTTCCGCGGACGCAAATGGGTGTGTCTGAAAATGTCGTGTACCCCTAAACCCAATGGTTTTGCTGATCATTATCCATATCAAATGGCTATAATTGGGAATATACCCTATTTTCAGACAAACCCAAATCTAAGTAGGATCAGGATTGCTCCTGTAGGTAAATGATAGCCACATGATAATTTACATAATTTTACTGCTAAAGATCTAGCAATTTCCCCCCCAAATGTATCTGGGATGTCGGGAGCAACCCTGAATCAATGGCCCGTGATGTTAAGTGCCTTCTTTTTTGGAATCAATGACTATGTAACAACTTCAACCATTTTGGGAGGGTCTACAGTCTACATTTCTCTATTTTGCAGGGATGAGCTGCACCGGTGTGGTGGAACCATATCAAAGCATTTATTTTTGGAGTTTGTTATTTTTTTTTGACGAATACCCATATTTGCTACTTAGTTAGTGTTGTTTTGTTTCCCCATTGGTTCATGCACCAACTGGGAATAGATTACAGTATCACAACGGGTGCTTGACGTCTCTCTTTGACAATTCTGATAGAGAGGCGTGTCAGAAAATCCAAAGCCCCATTCTGACCAAGCCACTTTTTCAGGGTTCCCGCTGTGTCTTGTGGGTCTTTCCAAAACTGGTGATGATACCCGGTGACTTGAATATTTGCTCCCTTGCCCCCATTTCTCCCTATGATGTGGCTTGCTAATCTGGGTAAAGTTGGTGTTAATGGCAGTATAACCATTGTAATAACTCACATACCTAAAACTACAACTATGCTGAATATATAGCCACGCGGATGAGTGCTTCGTCCGACTCCGGTGGGTTTGTTTCAAAATATCCAAACATCCAGGTGTTTCTTCTCATCATTCTCCCCATTCGAATGACTATGATGGGGTGTAATGTGTGTAAAACAATGCCATAAACCACCCATTTGGGAATGGTAAGTTTATACCACCTATAAAAATGGTGATGACTGGGGGATGGTGCACAATGGCATTGTTTTACCCACATTAACAGTTAATAAGGGTTCATGATGATGGTTACTATATATATAATGATTGATGATAGTGATGTAAACTTCTATAAACCCATAGTATTTTAAATGTACTTTAGCCATATTGCAAAGCGTTCCCAGGTGAAGTACAACAACGCCATGGACCAACTGGAACGGACCAGCGAGAAACTGCAGACGGCTAAGGCGAAGTGCTTGGAGGCCAGCGATCCAAGTTCAAAGGTTTCACCATCCAAAATGAGGGATTTTTCCTTGGATTGAATAGGATTTATTGGGGATATGGGAAAATGATGAATTCCATGATAGAAATTGGGGATATTTTGGCAAAAAATGTAGGATTGAAGCACCTTAAAAATTTGGGAAGTTAAGCAACAAACATGGGGATTTGATCCCTCAATTTTGAGGGGATTTTTTTGGATATATCACCAACCATTTTATGGGGATACAGTATGCTGGGAGGAACAGATATGTTTACCCTCTGGTAATTTAACATAGCTATTGACAATGGCAGTTTATAGTGGATTTTCCCATTAAAAATGGTGATTTTCCATATTTATGTTGGTTTACCAGAGGGTATGTTTATATATATATATAGATAGAATATGATGTGTATGAAGGCATCCCACTTAGTATGTGCGTTCACAAGGGTGAGAAAAAAAACCCGTTGTATATAGCCAGCTACATATGCTCAATTCTGTGCTCCCTAAATGGGATCCAAGTATGAGCATCCCATTTCATATGGTTACTGTATGGGCGTATAAGACCCACTTGACTGTTGTGTTCCAGAAGTGTGGTTCATATGGACATGATCAAAATCTAGAAAGCGCAGGTGTCAATATATATATATATACACTGTATATATACTGTATTGCTTTTGACCACCCATGCCAACATATTTCATGGGTTTCTTTTAACATGTGGTACCTTGTAAATGCTTCAAAACCTCATTTTCTCATGTAATTTGCCAGATATTGGGCCATACCCTATGTTCAGACACGCCCCGACATCAGCATTACCAAGCTACCTGCGAATGCGCGGCAACAGCGTAACTTTGACGAACTAAGAACGACCTGATCATAGATGATGCTTAGTAAGGGAAACTATCCCAGACATCGGCTTTTTGCAGATTCAGGAAGTGCAGTAGTTCTTTGTGTCAGAGATTATGATTTGGATATCTTAGAGGATTTATGATTATTTGGATATCTTAGACATTTAGACATTTGGATGTCTTAGACACAAATCATTTGGATATCTTGGAGGATTTATCCGGACATTGAATGCTTACTGCCTGAGGGGTACATTTCGTGCAGCACTGGTTAGATTCTGGGGGATCATGGCTGCCCCATGATCCGGTGCCAGGAAAGCATCCGTTTGGTGGCCATGAATCAAGCTAAGTTGGTGTATCTAGGTGAACAAGTTTTTTTATTTATATTTTTATTTTTTTGAAGGGAATACGGAATATACCATATATATATATGGGTGTGTCTGAAAATAGTGTACGCCTAAACCCAATGGTTTTGCTGATCATTATCCCGTTTTTAAATGGCTATTTCATTGGGAATATACCCTATTTTCAGACAAACCCATATATATATATATGGGTATGGGTCAAAATTAGGTACCCCAATAATTGGATGGTTAATACTAAGCTAGACATTCACATCTGTGGTCCCCTTAACGGTCTTCCATACAGTTGGAATCAGTTGAACATCTTGCGCATCCAATTGGTGCACCAGAAATTCTGGAGACGACGATTTTTCACAGGCCGAGACTCGGACAGAGAAGATGAAGGCGCCGAAGAATTCGTAGGCTTAGCCTCGTGGAATCAATAAAATGATTAAAATGGCTTGGAAATCCACGAACTCATGGAGGTGACTCATTCGCTGGGAAAATCGCTGATTTTCCATACATTTGATTACCGGTATGGCTGGGAAAATATGGATTGATATGGATTAAGCTGGGGAATATGGAATAATCTGAACAATTTTATCTGCCCAGATCAAGGTTTTACCCCAAGAGGGTTCATGGCAGGGTATGGCACTGCATCCAAGGTCGATATTGATTCTGTTTGTTTTCATTGAAGCACCAAGCATCTCCCACAAAAAAGGCAGGAAAAGAAACCACCATCCCAGAATTGATTGAACATTTAGAGGACATCCCAGTACTTGGGTTTCAGAACCATTGTTTTCGGTGTAAATTTTCCCTTCAACTCGTCCATTGAACTCTTCATCACCACTTGAGGATCCTTTTTGGTGGTACATCCAAGGAAGCGTAAGTGGGTAATAACCTTATGAAAGAACCTAGTTATATATACATCAATATATACAACTATATACATATGTATGTACAATTATGCACATATATATATATATATATATGGAATATCCCGACTTACATACGGGTTATATGTATGAATATGTACATGTACATGGCTATATATTTGTATATACATGTATATCTACATATGTATATATATATATATCTACATATATTTATAGATAGAATACACATATATATATATATATATATCTACATATATTTATAGATAGAATACATATATATATATATATATCTACATATAGTTATATATAATATACATATATATATATATATACATATGTATATATATATGCAACATGTGTGTGAGTAAGTATATATAATTTCTGGCTTACTCAAAGCACTTAGGATCCACTGGGTCTCAGGGACGCCTCCAAGAGCTCATCTGGATGGATTGGGATCTCTGGTGCAGCTGGGAATCTTGCCGATGCGCTGGGGGATGTGTGTTGCTGGGTGATTTCAATGGGATTTTATAGTGATTCAATGGGATATTAATGGGATATATACCCTGGTAAACTAACATAGCTATTGAAGATGACCATAGAAATCGAGGATTTACCCATTAAAAATGGGGATTTGCCATAGTTTTTTGTATGTTTTTCATAGGGTTAAAGTTTAGGTTGTTGATGTTCAGACCTTTTTGTGGGCTTTACGTAGTTTTTGTTGATGTTGACTTACTTGGGTTTACTTCACCATAAAGCCGAGAAAAATCAATGACCAACGTGCCCAACGTGCCGTGCCTCGTTGGGACTTGCTTTTTTGGCCACCTATTTTGGCACCCCGGATCTGCGAACAGTTCAATCAGCTGAGATTATTCAGCAGAAACCAGCACGTCAAACATGACATTTTTCACTGCAAAATGGTGGATTTGATCAGCACCAGATTTACTGGCTTCATTGGGGGATAACATCCTCGTTTTCACCACTAACCAATAGGAAAAGGACCTAAATCTACGGCTGCAATCTGCAGAGTGTGGCTGTTTGTTGGAAATCCAATGAAACAATATGAAACATAGATTCGAATTTTCCATGATGTTGTTTTTGTTACTGATATTTGTCTCAACTTTTCTATCTATTCGGGGGTTGAATTGTGCTTGGTAGAATCCATCGACTTGTGATGGGGATAACGTGAACATATCCTACGTATATTATCATGATAGTACTGTAGATGTCCCAATTTTCCACTGCTGTCTACTGTCTGTATCTGTTTTCGCAACGAAAAACCAAAGGATACCAAATATGGCCATGGGTAAACATCCAAAAAGAGATGGGAAAACCCCCATGGTTTCCTGTCGGGGAAAATGATCTACACATATCCCAGTGGCCCCGACGAAGCTTAGTTACCCTCTGCTATGCAAAGAAATTGCGGGGGGAAAGCAACAACCATTTTGTTTCATAGTTCAAAGATGTTTTAACCATCTATGTTCATGCGCCATGAATTTCTACATATGTTTCATAGCAAACTGAAGGACCATTACCGGGTAAGGGAGGATAACTCGTAAATGGACAAAATTCGATCGAATCCATCACCGTGATGGCACTGAAGGAGTCCCAGTGGAAGTCAAGGTCACTTACCCTCTGGTAAACTAACAGTTTGCTATTGAAAATGGCCATTTATAGTGGATTTACCCATTAAAAATGGTGATTTTCCATAGCTATGTTAGTTTACCAGAGGGTATTTTTTGGAAAATACTTGGTGGTTCATCCGTGAGGTAAATGAGTAATTTACTTCTAATTACTTCACCCCAGGTGTAAGTGGTGTATGTGGAAAATACCCTACTTCTCCCACTAAGAAAAAAACATAGATATAACCTATCCCACGAATCGTAAGTGGGTTAACATCCCAGTGATTTACATGGGATAAGTAGGGTTAATCCACATCAATCACTGGGGTGAACTAACCCACTTACGATTCGTGGGTAGTTCGCCACCAAGTAGGAATTGTAAGTGGAATGATCCCAAAATAGCTATAGCAGCTATAGCCTCCTGTGATCCTTGGGAGAATCCCCGGCATCGAGGTGCTCTTCGCATGGCAATGGGCCGTAAGGCTCTGCCGTTCCACCAAGGACTTTGCGCTGCAGGCGGGGTTTGTCTCCCCGACTCCAATGGATGATCATCATTTTTCCGAATCGAAAGGGGCTATTTGGTATACGCCATGAAAATCCAAATACCTGGTGATTCATCCCGGCAAAATGTGGCTGGAAACATCCTCTAGAAAAATCTAGGAAAGAGAATTTCGAGCTGAATCGTCCAGCAAGCCACCTTTGATTTCCGGATGTTTTTTTTTCCCCTATTTTGTGTCGGGTTCCTAGAACTGGGCTAGCTATCAATGGGATGCCTGGGGGCTTGTTGAATCTTGAGGCTTATCAACTCTGAGGGATCCTGAAAGCACTCGAATGTATATAGTGGGAACTGGGAGGTAGTAGATCCTCCGAACTTAATCTGTGTCATCAAACATGGCTTGCTGGAAAATCCTCCATTTATAGTTGATTCTCCAAATCAAAAACTTCATTTATAGGGGGATTTTCAATTGCCATGTTTGATTACTGCAGGGTATCTTGGAGAATTTCTGTGGCTTGTTGGACAATGTGTGGACCTCCTGGTTGGTACAGCTTCATGGGGCAAGCGAGTCTCAGAACCATCACAGATTCATGGTATATATCGCCATCAGAACTGGTGGTTTTGCCATCAAAAACTCTGGATTATTGCTGCCTGATCTCTGGAGTCTAAATTTTTTGTGCGACCCTTGGTTCCTCCCACCGATCTAGGGTTGAAGCCCGGGGAAACCATGTTGAAGCCCCATCATGGAGAGCCAACCCCCAAGGTTGGTGAAGGTTGGCCTACTGGAATTGTTTTTTTTTTTTTTTCCGAGGACAGCCGAGTTTTCCGCCTTCCATGGAGGATCATCCCACTTCGTAAGTGGTGAATAACCATAGGTATGATCCATTTGTAGATGCTTAGGGGACCCTTGCTAAGCGTGATGATCCTCCAAGTGAGCTCTGGGTCATGATCTGGTTAGCTGGCCAGAACTGGGCAAATAGACACCGTTTCCCAAGAAAAGATTGACCCATTTGAGCTGACCATAGATGTTCCCAGAAGGGCTATGCTAAGCTCCCTCATCTTGGGTTTATCTCCAGTATGGAAACCATTGTAATCCATTACCCCCATATTAAACCCGTCAGACACCCTCGTCTAGTGGTGGATTTTTTGTATTTTCTATAATATTTATGTTTTGGGCCCATTGAGGGATATTCTTTCCTCTACTTGATATGATCGGGGGAAGGAATAATTCTGCCCATGATTCATTGGCCTAGTGATTCCATGAATTATTCTAATTATTCGAAGGAAGTTTAGAAGTCAAACTTCCGACAATATGGACAGATGGAAAAGCAGAGGTGGGAAGAGGCAGAGAGAAGAGAAAGATTAGAAGAAAGAAGAGTAGAAGAGAAAGAGTCAGAAGAAAGAAGATGCAGGTGCGCGAAAAGACAGGAAAGTCGCGAAACA
>Ga0126342_10012592_pt1 | contig 15072 bp, 9 predicted proteins | sample Cyp1metagenome_FD_92528 | JGI IMG/M metagenome (GOLD analysis project Ga0126342, IMG submission 92528) | Coral microbial communities from Lord Howe Island, Old Settlement Bay, Australia - Cyphastrea 1 metagenome | ecosystem: Host-associated > Invertebrates > Cnidaria > Coral ...
CTTTCCCTTCCTTTCCCTTCCTGTCCCTTCCTTTCCCTTCCTGTCCCTTCCTTTCCCTTCCTTTCCCTTCCTTTCCCTTCCTTTCCCTTCCTTTCCTTTCCTTTCCTTTCCTTTCCCTTGCACTCACGCCGTCCGCACACCACCGTTCGAGCCAGGTCGCTCCCCCACGCGGTTAAACAACTAAACGAGAACCCAAGCATCGAAGATGCTTTTGGGAAAAAAAAAACAGTGTTTTGTTTGCATCACATTCCAATCCCAAGTAAAGTTTTTTTTCATGGGACCCCAAAATAGACGAAACCAATTACCCTCTGGTTATGACTAACATAGCCATGGGAAATGACCCATTTATAGATGGTTTACCTATTAAAAATTGTGATTTTCCATGGCTATGTTAAATAACCAGATGGTAGTTCAACCATACTTTTGTTTTTGCTTTGGATGCGTTTGTCTTTCGCAGGGGCAGGGATCAATACACCCAGCCTGTAAATGGGATGCTTACCTACCTTAAACCCCCGGTCACCAGCCAAACACATGGTTTCCTCCACCCAGAAGACGGTTTCATTCACATCAACCAAACAAAATTTCCAAAACTACCCAAAAAATGTGGTGATTCAAAAATGATGGTCCCTTATTTTTTGCCCGGGAACAACCAAGCGGATAATCCCTGCCTGCTGGTGCTTCACGAGCTTCATGTCTAAGCTCAAAGATCTGCCTAAGGCCACCTCAGGTGCTGGGAGATATTTTGTTCATAGCGAACATCGCCATTCAGAGCTACTTTGCGGTGCAGTTCCAGTTATATATATATATATATTTCAACATAGTTATAGGATGTTATAGGGGTTATATTATATATATAATTATATATATATAAGTTATTTCCCAACTTATCATACTTGTTGGGGTTGGTCAATAGGCTTCCCTACTATGGATTATCATCATCCCCGATTTCATAACCAGGTAGTATAATCCCCTAGTTCATGACCAATCAACATAGAATTATCAGACGGCAAATCACAACCGGATGGGATATGTTTGTAAGATATAATATGTACCTCGTATATGTGTTGATTGAATATGGATGTTGGTCCACGGAAATACCAGATGGATAAATGAAAGTCTCATTGGGAGATGCTATTGGATTTGTTGGGGGGATACGGGATACAATGTGCATGTGATTGGGATATCATTATGGGACCTTCTATGATTATATGTCTTCACTCACATACTTTGTGAGATGCAAATGGGATAGATTCCCCCACCCAGGTGAGGGTCCTCACGTTTGGAACATTCAAGGTCAAAATGAAATTTGCTTCACCATGTTTCACCATCCACTGGTCTTTGATAGAAACGAACAACAGGGGATTCTAAATGATTCTAACCAACACTTTGATGTGGGATGCTGGAGAAGAAGCCGCTTCATCCAACTCGGAATATCAGATATACAGTAGCTGGGTGAAAACCAAATCACCGTATTCATGTAAATGCTGTTTAAATGTCTAATCATCTTACAGTAAACGATGTTGAACCAACATTGGAAACACCCGAAAGTTCAGGGTGAGATCCCCAGTGTCTTGTTAAAACCATATTTTTTCATGCTGAAATCTTGGTCGAATCGTGCTATATAAATCCGACAGTTGCTTATCATTTTGTTGGTTTAAACCACGATCAGAACCACCATGTGGTGTGAAATCATGTTCCCTCCAATCATAGGAAATCCAGCATTTGAGTTTCTTAATCTTTGCAACCCCGGTGAATGGGGATGATTTAACGCCTCAATTTAGACAGGTGGGCCGTGGGCGTAAAAATAAAATGTTTACAAAGTTGAAAGTATCAAAATCATTTCCAAAATCACAGTTTTTCCTACTTATCTTGGAGGGATGGGCCTAGAATACCCTCTGGTTATTTAACATAGCCATGGAAAATCACCATGTTTTATAGGTAAACCATCCTATAAATGGGCCATCTATACCATGGCTATGTTAGTCATAACCAGAGGGTAAATTCTCCCAACTAGCTAGGGGTACACCTTCTGGTAGCGAAAATCGCCAGTTTTTCCATGGAAATCAACTATCTGGGTAAATTATAATATTTCACTAACCTGAATCTTGCGGCCATTTGGGGATGATTTCCCTTACTAACCATGATTCCAGTGAGGGAGAACAGTGAGGTCGTTATAATTTACCCAGAACTATGATCTATCCCCATCTCTCCACATTTTTCCCAGGCTCCAGTTGTCTCCTGGGCCTCCCTGCGTTAACCACCGCATGGGGCGGACCGTTCTTGGCGTTTCCGGCGCCGCCGTTGAGTGCCACGAGGCCCGGGTGGTAGCTACTGGTGGCATGCAGGACCTGCAGCAAAGGAATGATGTTTGGAAGGGATCTATCATGCATCATATCATGTATCATATCATGTATCATCTCTCTTTGAACTAACTATATATACTATATATACATATATATATAGTGATGATAGTTAGGAATATTTGGTGATTAGTTTGTTTAACTATCTTCAGGTGAGTGAGAAAAACACATAGCTGGTTATAATAAATCATCCTTTTCCCAAAAAAATATTGGACATATCCCCAAACGAAAACCATGGGTTTAGACGGGGAATGGGATTGATGAGGTTCCTGGGCTTGATTTAGGTTGATTTTCGAATGTGAATCTACCCTCTGGTAAACGTTTACAGAAAACTATGGAAAATAACCATGCTATTAATGGGAAAATCCACTATAAATGGCCATTTTCAATAGCTATGTTAGTTTGAATCTACTGTAACTTGTTGATCACACGTGTGATCCCTTTTAGTTGGTGAAAAAACAACTGAAAAAACTTAGTCGCAACCCAATCATATCCGAATTTCGTGGATCCTTTCTGTTGCTACAAAAAGAGTCGTTCCCTACAAGGTGGTCCCCCCCAAGTTATAAATGGGTTATAATCCCATTAACTATAGATATATCACGTATAAACCATAGTTATTGGACTTATAAACCAACTTAGCTAACTATGGGGCACCACCCTGTATCACCATTTACTTGGCAAATCCCTAAAGTTGTTCCCCACTATCTAAATCATGGTAAATCACTAAAGTTATTCCATGTTATTCCCCATTATATTCCTTCCAAATTCCTACAGTTATTCCCTATTCTGCCTACTCCCCATGTAATCATCAACTTCTTCATACAAGTACTAACTATGATCACTATATAAGGATTATTACTTGCTAATCACCAAAAATTACTCATGTAATCATCGTGTTCTCTCCGCATTTTTCCCGATTTCCCAGGCGCCACCCAGCTGCGTCCAAGGCGCCAAGTCCACCGGCGCCGCGTCGCGCACGGCCACGTGCGCGAAGCGCAACTCCTTGGGTTCGTCCAGGTGACCAGGACCGCGGCCGCCCAGGTTGTTGAAGACCACCTGGGCGAACTGAGGTGGTTATAGATGTTGTATGAAATGATATCTATTAGATATTGGATATAATATGGTATCTGTTGATGATATTGGATATCTAGATATCTACTGGATATGATATCGGATACCCCCTGGTAATTTAACAGTTGGACCCTGAAAATGACCTATTTATAGTGGTTTCACTAGTCTGAACCAAGCCCGATGACTGCCAGGGTCTATGTTAATTTACTGGAGGGTATAACATATGAATTGTAAAGCTATGACATTAAGGATAACATATGACTATGGTAAGATATATGGTAATATATGGTAATATATATATATAATGTTAATATGTGGTAAGAATATATCTAGAGATTGTATGATTATATTGTAATATATATATATAGTATCATATGTGGTATAAACCTAGTTGGGAAAACATATTATGGAAATATATGGTAATAATATATCTATTATGGTATATATGTGGTATTAACCTATGATAGTTCCCAAATAATGTTTATCATTATAGTGGTTAATAGTAGTGTATTACAAACGCATTAGAAATTATAAATCTACTATTAAGGATAACATATAACTATGGTGGTAATATATATATATATACTGTATATATAATTATAGATATATATATATATGATCACATTGTGGTTATAATACTCTGACTTAAAGTATTGCAGCTTTCATGTGACATGTTTTTTCTGACATATTCTGCCATTTGCTCTGGCAAATTTCAGGTGACCTATGTTCTGACAAGTGTTTTCATCCGTGCCATGTGTTTTTATCGGTCTGGCAATTGGTGCGACTTCTGCCGCTGTTTTTCCCCAAACTTCCAACACCAACTTAGTATGTTGCATTTTTTAAAAACATATTGGTGATTTCTGTCAATCAGTGTAAACACGTGTTTCTAGTGTTGTAGAATAGTATACCCATAGGATCCATGGTGCTGCTATATATGGTGCTCCATGGATCCCATCAATATCTATACCCCAGTCATGTTAGCATATATACCAGCACCATGGATCCGTCATGGGATAGTATCCCTGACATTTTAACACTCAACAAACTGATGTCTGCACTGATGTCTGCGACGGAGACTTGGGACCTTTTGGGACCTTGGGACCTTGGGACGAACTAAGATGGTCTTCCACTTGTGATGCAACTGTTCAACTGCTTCGTGTTGACATCCACGATTGCATCACTCTTCACTATCAAAAATGATGCTATCTTGACACCACATATGCTGTAACTAGATTTGTGTGTGTGCTTTTGTCTCCCATTCATCAGCCATGTTTCATCATGTAATCAACCAATATTCCGTCCATGAACCTGATCACAAATCCAGTTCCAATCTATTCCGCCATGGCAAAATGTTCGTCCATCTCATCAAGGACCCTCATAGTAAAAGAATAGGTGCAGTACAGTCATTAAAACAAAACAAATTGGATTGTTAAAATTAGCTTCATCAAACATCGAAACATTCATTTGTACTTATCAAGTTTATTTCTATATTGACATCTGCATCATGAAAAAAGAAGCATCATCAGAGTCTTCACCAGCAAGAAACAACTTAGTTTCAGAACATAGAAAACTCACATCACCGTTGAAACATATTGAAACATTATTCAAGAACCTCTGCAGAGTGTCAGATTTTCGTTGGTTAAGAGGTGCTTTCTGTCTGAAGGGTTTGATGACCGAGGAGGATGTTAAATAATATGATTATGCGTCATCAACAAGACATATATTACAACTAATTATATAACATTTACACATGTCACTTCTGCCTATAAATTGGAAAATCATCATCGATTATATATTTGGGTCTGATTTTTTATTGGGGCAAAACTCCCAATTCCAATGGATTATATATATATCATGTTCATTCATTTTCCCTATGATTCAGTCTGGCAATTTGGGGCTATCCCAAGCCTCAGTTGAAGCCCGCACAGGCACAGGCACATTGCTTCGCCCAAGCATTAGCCAGGGTCCCAGAGACTCGGGCAAATCAAGAGCCTTGCAGAGGCACCCACCCGGATGGTATCCTGCTTGGTGTTTCTGGTGGACACCGGGGCATGCTACTATAGCTTATGACACGTTTTCAAAGGGTGGCTATGTATGATTTTGTATGATTTATTCACCAGAAAATATGAGAGTGTCATAGCTTTTGACCGTGAGCGACCCATCCTCAATTTGGATAAGCAACTGAAAAAATGGGACGAGAGTGGTGATTATGGCATCATCATCAACTATCTAATTTGATACCGTAATTCCATGTTATTTGTTCATGTTTCTTGTTTTTGGATGATGCGCAAGTTACAGTGCAAGCGACAAACTATGGATTACAATATCATTCTCAACAGACATGGGATTATTGTTCAAGGTGAAGTTTGTTCCAAACGAAAAAATGACATTGTATTTGCGAGCACATCCGAATTGGTAAGTTGCAAAACAATGGAGGTCAAAAACTTGGGTATTTCCTGCACAACTGAGTTGTCAATGGTTTTAGTATGGTAATTGCCCACTTGTGAACTGGGATGCACATCCAAGTAAGCGACTATACTGTATAAGTTTATGTCAAACAACAGCAACGGTCTGATGGTAAAGTGACCAACATTTTCATGGGACAATTAAAAAAAAACATGGAGAAAACCTGGGGTGATCAGTAACATACCCTCTGGTAAACATACAAAAAAACTATGGCAAATCACCATTTTCAATGGGAAAACTCACTATTTCTATGGCCATTTTCCAGTTCGCTATGCTATGACATAACCAGAGGGTAACATCGAACATCGGCGATGCCAGAGGGATTCTTGGTTCAATCCCCAGGACGTGAGGCTCCACATGGCTGGCTGCACGGCTGCACTTGCAGTGGAAGATATTGGAAAATAAGATCAATGGCCATGCAACAGGATCCGATTGATTGGAGGTACCTACCATATATTCTTGGCCTATTTTCCAGGCCTAAATTTCAGGGAATATCCCCAGAAAATATGGCCAGAAATATAGTACTAACGTACCTCCATTTTAGGATCCTGAAGATCTCCCATTGATAAGAAGTGCAGTGGTTCACCACAATCCAAACTCACCAAGAAATCCCTAGGTGAAATCTGACTTGATCGCAGGTCACCAGGTCGGCCCACCTCTGTGCTTGTGGTCGAAAGAAGGGTGGTGGTCGAAAGAAGTGTTGTGGCATGTGCGGCGCCTGGCCAACTACAAAGGAGTTGTAGCCTACTTGGAAGTGCAGTTCCATCCATTCGGGGAATGGTCCTACCTATGGTGACATGGTGAAATTGGGAATGGTTTATCATTGTTTTACCAACACTATGAGTAGATATATTTCACTATAATGATAGGGGATCATATCCCATGATTATATCCATGACCCCAATAGTGCCAACTGCACCCCCTTAGGTACCTAATTGATGTGGGTAAAATGGGGGTATATAGAGGTTGTCCCAACCGTAGGGTGAATAGCTACATGGATATATATATATATATATGCCATTTCACTGCTATGTATTACAGGGGTTCTGTATTCTGTATGGTTATGTAATGTTATGTCATAATTCATGGGCGCTTGACGATGGAAAAATATCCATGAGTGCAATATCGAGGCATCATGGGATTCAACAAGCCAGATTGGCTGACCCCAAAGAATAGATGGTTTTTACTTTACTAAGCATTTGTTGTTGTTGTTGTTGTTGTTAGGGAACATAATCGACAATTTAAGGAAACACACACTGAAAAAACCACCGTCAAAGAAGTCAGTGTGTTCCTGGACATGTCCAGGAAGTATCCACGTGAACATGCTAATTCCAGCGGTCAGGAGTGCTGTGTCCACATAAGGTGTTATTTGTTTTGATGTAAAGAGCAATGTGAGTCTGTCATTGGAAACATATATAAGACTAAGATTTCAAGACGTATTTCTTCCTATCATGGATTTACGTTCACAACACTCATCTGTGAGGCTTTCTTGAGTAGCACGCAAACCTTTTTTTCAGTATCAATTTGGTTGTTTGTTTCCCTATCTCTGAAGACAGATTGGGATTACCAACCTACAGTACAATACTCTTCAAAACAAGTGGATAGTATATGCCCTCGCGTATGGCCTCAAATAAAACCATTCAACATCATTCAACTATCTTCATTCATATGTTGGGATTAAATCCGCTACAAGTTGTTGTTGGTTGATTAGACCCTTTCTAGATGATGATGTGATTTTTCTCATTTTGCTCAAATTCAAGTGGGTATAATTCCCATGATTAGTTTGAAGGACAGTACGGCACGGAACTTACCTAGCAGAAAACGGACCAGGGTGGATTCGAACCACCAAGGATTGGATGCCCAAGTCTGCTCAACGACTTCGGATCACAACATCCAATGGGCCTCTGGTCCTCCCTATCTGGGAACTAAACAGTTGCCATAAAATTACCATCCCCCCCCGGGGTCTCATACCCCCACCATCCCAGACCCTTCACAGCAGCCTTCACTCTTGCCGCGAAGGAGAATCACATTAATCAAAAACATGGGCAACGCATCTTCAACTAGAGTATGGCAATATAATAAAACACACACACACATATATATATATATATAAATTGCAGGTTTTTCATCACCATGAGTTTGGTTTATATAAACCCCAGGTGTTTCACCTTTTTTGATGGAAAAAACCATGGTCGCTGCCCGTTGGACGACCTGCAGGCAGCGGAGCAGCTGCAAGCACCGGCAGCGCCGGCGCCTGTGGCACCTCGGGCGAAAGGTGGGTTGGAGCTATGTCTGTATACATCACGTATCTATTATAATATGTGTAAATATACATGTATGATTATGAAAATATGTGTGTGTGACATGTATATATATAATAATATATATATATATTATTACATTTAATAAAATACATATATATATATATATATATACATATATAATGCATATATATATACATATATAATGCATATATATATACATATCATGCATATATATACATATCATGCATATATATATATACATATTATACTTTATGTCATATTGGAGGTATACCCCTCATTATAACTGGATTATAACCATAGTAGTTAAGCAAATCTATACCAAGTGCAAGAAAGTATAAAGAACATCCAAGGCCCAAACAATGGTTGAGAATATTAAGTGATATGGGGGTATGAATATTTTGCAAACACCGCTGGGTATGGTATTAGAATGTATTAGAGCAGCTTTGTTGATGGTTGATGATTCTACCAAGCGGCAATCCGGTAATCAACGTTGTTTGGGGCAAGTTGAACAGCAAAAGTGAGTGACTTCAAGGCAAAATGTGGAGCAATTCAGCTTACTCAGTTCAGGTGTGGGTCAAATCCCTGCTCTCTGTTTTTCACGTCAAAATGCTGGAACATGGATCTTGATACTTCATTCCCCCCACCCGTTCAGAATGGAAAGAACAGATCTCGACTCATCCCAAAAATTCAATTTCGTCTTTCCAATCCCGCATTGTCCCATTGTTTCTCCATACGTTCCCGTTAAAGCGACCAGGATCGATCGACCAAGTGACGTCCACATCCGGTGACCACATGGAGATGAAGAAACTCCGGCCTTCGTTGAACTCCACCACAGCGCCTACGCCATGGGCACGCTGCGCCGCTGTGGAGCCGTCCCAAATCTGGGGATTGCTGGGATCTAAAAATAAATGTGGGCGATTCCAGAAAAGGTTTGGATGGTTTTTTGCTCAAGGGTGGATTTAAGATGATTTAAGTGTGTTTTGTGAAACGTGTCCATTTGACATTGTTGGACGCCTATGGCAGGTGGTAAGAATAATTTGTTGAAACAAATCGTGTTGGGGCAACCATTGGATCTAGATGGATTTCGGATTTAGGTGTACATGGCTGTGATAAATCATGATCAGAAAACCTGCTCCCTACAAATCTCCAGATATGTTGGATATGTTGGATATCTTTCCCTCCAAATGAACATCAGTCGCGATCCAAAGTCAACCAGGATCATCCCCAGAATGAAGTTGACACCAGCCACAAGTCAAGCATAGAGTATGGTCTGATGTCTACCCTCTGGTGAACTAACATAGCAATGGAAAATCACCATTTTTAATGGGAAAATCCACTATAAATGGCAATTTTCAATTGCTATGTTAGTTCACCAGAGGGTACATATGTTTCTCATGTGCGCTATTTTGAACATGTTTGTCATTTCACTGAAGATCTTTTCACGTTACCTGATCTTCATTGAAGCAATCTCGTTGTTTCAATATATTATTGTTCTTAGGTTCCTAGCTTATTTTCCGATTTATCCCATGTTGGATGAATAAATCAGAATTCTTTGCTATGGCTTAATCTTTCCAACCAATTTGCCTACTTGGTGTGGATCAATCCAATTTTTTGGTGACTATTCCGACAATTGGCAGTGTGTCAAAACCTTGTACCCCCTGGTGAACATCAAAATAGCTGGTAAATAAAATGGTATTAATAGGTATTGATCCATACCCAATTGAGCTCAAAACTAATCAATAAAATCGTGGTTGAATTTCTCAACAATTGGGTGTGTCTGAACATGGGGTATATTCCTAGCCATCCCCAGTGAAATTGATGATCATCGCAGGGGTACCATACTATTTTCACAGAAACTCAATTCCAAACTCATTAAAGGTGGTGCCCCCCAGTTATAAATGGATATAAATGGTTTATAAATGTTTATAATGCCATTGACTAGTTCGATATAGTTCGATATATCACCAACAAAAACCATACTTATATATACTTATTATAAACTATGGGGCAGCACCCTGTTGTTCACCCCACCACCATGACACCATGACTTCGCCTGGCTTCGGCTGCGCGCGCAGGGTCAGGTGCACCTTCTGCACGTTCCAAAAGGTGAAGATCACTGGCGATGCGCCGCCCACGGGGGCACTCCAGTCCTGTGGTTTTTGGGTCATGGGAAACATGTTTTTTAATGGTGGTTTCATATGGGTTCCATGGGTATTTCATGGAGATATTTCATGGGATGTAAAATGATGTAAATGGAAATATCGATGGAAAACCAACTGTAGGGTTGCTCCCAACATCCCAGATACTCTTGGGGCAAAAATGAAGCCCGCAAAATGAGTGATGCCATGGGATATCCTTTAAAAAAAATGTGCTTTTTTATCGGGAACTTCGGGAAGATGATCCATTGAAAATGGGGGTATCATATCTGGTTCATTAATGGGCAATATTGATGGTAACATGATTGTTCCTTGTGGTGAGTTAGTTTTACAATGACTGGGGATCTAATCTAATGGAGACGTAGCGAAATCGAAATCCGAATATGAAGGAACACATATATATCGTTGAAACCAACGAACCATATTTTTGTGATCCGTAAGTTTCACCCACGTGATGGATCTCTTTTCAAATCATCTTGGTTTACACATTCTTTGAACTGCGACGTTCGACCAATGACTTGGGTCTCCAAATCCCGGGGCTTCACCCTTTATGGGTTTTGCTGACACCACCCATGACTAAAGCATCAATCTTAACCTAGGAATCCTAGGACTTGAATATGGTTACAGTACTTTGAAGTATACCCTTGAAATATGATGAAACGCAATTCAGAATCTGGTTTCATAATGACTGGGAGTCCCTTAAGATTTCTTGGTTCAATACAGTCGCAGTTTTTAGGCCATATTAATCCAGGTGTACTAATCTCATTTGCTTGCAAAACGACGTTAACCCTGCCTACAACAAGTTAACCCTCGTGTCATTTCACAGTTTGCGAACTGGAAAATCACCTTTTGTCATTAGGCAAATCATCTGTAGCTCCGCCTCGCCCAGCACAGAAGGAGTACTCCAGGTGTTGCTGCTAGGAAGCTTCACAGCCTAGAAGGTGACAAGGGGGTCCTTAATCATATAGTACTTATTTATGTTATCATTGTTATGTTATCATATTGTTGTTGTATCATTGTACATCTACTATGAATTTGTTTTGTTACTATGATTGTATTTATGTTATAGAGCATGATTACTTTAATAAATCTAATCTTAGTTATTGTATATTATGTGGTGTTTATGTTGTTCTATCATGGAAGATTCGAATAATTGAATCGATCAACAGATCCGACCGCGAAGAGCCAAGTTCAACCTGCCTCGCCTCGTGATTGCTATACGGTATATATTCCAACCAATAATGTCCATTAGGTAAAAATAGAGGGGCCGGTTTGGTATACCATCTATCATCATTTACCTGTTGTTAAAGGGGTAAATCTTCAAAGCCTTCCATTAATCAACCAAGCAATGGGAAAGCCGGACATCTATGAATTCCAACACCCAAATGCTGTTCTATTCTTCCTGGGTTTTAATCCTAACCCCATCTTCAATGATTAAAATCATCCCATCCACTAATTCTGGGATATCGGATCAGGGTCCATCTGAGTATTCTCTCAACCCCCATTCCATCATACTGCGCCATGTAGGGATTCCCAGTGAATGATGATCATCTCCAATTCATAATTGATTCCAACTCCCCACAATCACCAAGCATGATTTATCAACTAATATCGATTACATCCTCATGTTCTCGATGATGAAACCCCATCAACCATGGATTCAATAAGCAGCCAACAGGGGTCTTGAACGCAGCTGCGAAGTTTTTCCCACCTCAAAGTCCTCTGCCACCACGGTGTCAGGACTTGAGACACTGGACTCCTGGCTTTCTTCCCCACGATTTCAATGGATTATTCGAGAAATATCCCGATATTTCAATGGTCATTTAAAGTATTTTAAAGTTATACCCATGGGCCCATGTGTACCCATTTTCAGACAAACCCATATCAAATCAACGACGGTTGACCAGTTAGCTGGAAAAATGGGATGGTAAATAGCAAACAAAAAACTAAACAAAAATATGTTTTTTCGGATGGTTAAGAACAAAGGGATGGTCAAACAATGACCGTCAGCCAATTCCACTGAGTCAACTTCCTCCCAAACCTTGAAACCCCGTCTGATCCCCGCGTGCGACAAATGGTGTTTGAAGGGCGGGACGCTTCGAGAGATTCGAGACGCATCACTATTTGATGATCAGCAAATCATCCAAGCGACAAATTCAATATTCTGGTGTAAAATGATATGTTTTATATTGTTCTACTGTAATTAGTGTATCCAAGTATCATCAAATATCCCACTTACAAGGGCTTTTTTAACATGTTGTTTTGCTAATCAAGGTCCATAGAGTCCGTCGTGGATCTCCAAGAGACTCTCGGCGAGTCACCGAGTTGCCGGTTCCCTCTGGTAAACGTTTACAGTTTGCGAACTGGAAAATGGCCATAGAAATAGTGGATTTACCCATTGAAGATGGTGATGTTCCATATTTTTGTGTATGTTTACCAGAGGGTAGCAGCCTTCGCATGTTGCGCCCTGGAACGTGATCCTTGGACGTTTTCCGCAAGAAACCTTTGGTGTTTGGCTGTGACCGGCTGCAATTTCAAGCACAATGTCGCCCGCAAGAGTCACCAAGAATGACTCGACCTTGTTCGCCTTTGTGCGGTCCTTGGAGACAGACCTGCTGCTGTTCCAAGGGAACTTATCTGATCTGATCTACCCAACTGCAAGTTTGATATCACAGTGATGATCAAGGACGCCAAGAATCCATGGCAAAATCGTTCAAATGTTTTTTCTTAGTAGTTTACTAATCTTCCATGTATGGTATGTTTACCTTCATTTCGCCTACGGAATCACTCAATTTTTTCGCAAATAAGGGTGATTATACCATCCACCACTGATCAGGTAAAGCCATGCAATGGATGAGTCGCATCCAAAGGTGGAACCTCTTCGCTTATTTTCACGACTTTGCTGCTATGGTCAACTCTGCATGAGGGGCGCATCATGGGTTTCAGATTTTCCAAGTGCTTCACTTCAGCTGGGTCAGATTTGGAGCAAACAATTGGATCCTCCTGCCCTGTACAACCATCAATTCAGAGACAAATAGATAGATTTGATCACAGTATATTGAGATTTAATTCTATGTAGATCTCTATATCACATAATATATGAATAAATGTATGTTTATGTATATGTTAATTTATATACGAGATTGGACAGATTGATAGATGGATAAATCGATCATAGTCAGGCTGATCACACCCTTTCCCCCAATTTTCCCCAACATTGCCTCATCCTCAGTATCGCTGACTGACAGGTAGAGGCGACGAAGAGACAAGGGCCGGTCCTGACGTGGGCAGTCGCCATTTCAACATCAGCTCTTGCACTTCTTCAAGCCCATTACCAGTTTATAAATGGCTTATTGAGCGTTAGTAGTCACTAGTGGTTAATGGTGATTAATGATGAATTATAACCATCATTAATCACTATTAATCACTTAATTGACTTTAATGGTTTATTGACCATAGTCACTAATAGTGGTTAATGATGATCAATGATGATTAATGATGGTTATAACATGTTGATTGATATGGTTATGATGGTTATAACATGTTATACATTGGGTTATCATTGCATAAATGAGGTGGTCTCACTGACGTATCGCGGTTTTTTAGGGCCATAACTATATTCCCACAGGGTGGGGTACCCGCTTATCTTGGTTGGTTAACACTCAACTTAGCTACCAGCTACCATACATCAGCTATAAAATATCATGACATCCCAATTTTCTGTTGGTTAAATGCACATTTTTCTATGGTCTTTCCCTGGTTTTCCCATGGTTTTCCTATGGTTTCCCTGGCCACCCGCTTCCAGACCCTCAGCGGACCTCGGAACGGAACTCTACCAGTAACTTTAAAGTGCTGTTCATCGCTACCTGAGCATTTCTGTGGCGCGATGACATACGGTGGGTGGCTGCGACATCCTGATCATTAAAAACCCCAACTGCTGCAGGATTTCACCACAGTATTTTCATTAAGCACGTGGGGATTCAATAAACTACGTTTAAAGTTCATCTACTAACTAAGCTTAATAGTTCATCTGCAAAATAACAAGATGGTTCAATGAACTAGCTTAATATGAACTAATAATCAAACAATTTTCAAGCTACTAGCAAAACTGCAAGTTCCATCATCAAAAAATGAGGGCTTTAGCAAGGACCCAACCAGCCCAAATCAGGATTTTACTAGCAACAAATGGGATTCAAAGTGACATGTGGATGGTTGCGAAATCCTGCACCACCAATCGGATGCTTAAAACCCCAACAAAATAATGGGATGTGCAAACCACTGTTTTCAACTGATGCAGGATTTTGCAACCATCCACAGTATGTGCGTGTTTCGTTGCATTAATCATATTGGTCTTTGTTTCTAAAGCCCCAAAAATATGTTGCTTAATCCCAGTCAAATGTGGATTTTCACATCAATGGGGGATTCCTTCAGCAATTTGTCAGCTCGGTGGATTCTCTCGGTCCCAGGTGCATTGATAGAAGCGCTGTAGTGATGCCCCAGGAGCGCGTTGAGGCCGTTGGCGCTAGGATGATAGCTGCGGTCGGTGTCAAAGACCTGGGGCAGTGGGGCCGTTATGTTCGAAAAAACCTTTTGGGAGGTGCGGTTGGGGTTATGGATATAACTCTGGTAACCCCCAGAAGTTGGGACATAAATAACTGGGGTTTATGAATGGATATAACTCTGGTAACCCCCAGAAGTTGGGACATAAATAACTGGGGTTTATGAATGGATATA
>Ga0126342_10012593_pt1 | contig 15072 bp, 18 predicted proteins | sample Cyp1metagenome_FD_92528 | JGI IMG/M metagenome (GOLD analysis project Ga0126342, IMG submission 92528) | Coral microbial communities from Lord Howe Island, Old Settlement Bay, Australia - Cyphastrea 1 metagenome | ecosystem: Host-associated > Invertebrates > Cnidaria > Coral ...
CAAACAACACATCCAAACAATATGATATACTTATCACCAGAGGATGAATGAAAACACTGGCTATACGCAGTGATTTTGACTTTAAGTTTTCAGGATTTAGCGTTTTAATTTAGGGTTTAGGGTTTTTGGTTTTAGGGTTTTAAATTTTACGGTTTTGGTGTTTGTTGTGTTGGAAAGTAAAAAACTTAAACCTTGCGCAGGGATTTGAGCATGTCAAAGGATATGCAGGATTAGCCGCGGGCAAACCAGGGGTTGCAGCGAACATGTTTCAACATGATTTTAACATGCCTGAACTGATTTAATTAGGGAATTGACTAGGATATGATTGGGGATATCATAAGATATATGACCAACTATATCCAATTTGGGTTTATCTGAAAGTAGGGTAACCCATTCCATCCACTGGTTAATTGTCGTCCATTTTTTGGGTATTCACCATTTTCAGACAGACCCATATCTAGATGGGGATGGGTTAAAACTTCCAATGGTTTTCCAGTGGTTTTCCATCTGAATCGGGATGAACAGAAGGGGACTGGGGTTTTGACCCATTACCATCTCTGGGTTCTGTCCAAAAATCACTGATATCATAGAATACTCCACAAACATAGGGCAAAATTCTGGGAAGATGATGATAACTCATGAACCATGATTTGGGGGCTTACACCCTACAAATTGCAATTTTAATGGGAACTGGGTATCGGTTTGAGATAAAACTTACCATGTTGTGGGTTCATTGGTTCCTCAGCCTTGACCCATACCGGCATCTGAAGATGGTGGGATGGGGAAGTAATGGGAAGAGATGGGAAGAGATGGGAAGAGATGGGAAGAGATCGAACTCTGGTTTAGGACAAGCACTGAAGTGTCCCACTTTGTCAATTTTAAGGCCCCTGATAACTGACATTTGAGGTTTTGAGCCGCTCGGACCTCCAGAATGACGCCAGAATACGAGCTCTTGCGGGCCGTGCTCGATGCTTGTTGAGGCACATTGCGGTAATTCCGAAGAGTCACTGGGAATGAACATAAACAGCAACTGCATATGGTGCTCAGACAATTATGAATGTATGACATGGTGACACGGAAATTGCATTTCTGTGCATCTGGGTTTTATGTGTACTTAATTGTACTTACTTACGCAACTGTTTCTCTCTGTCTCGTGGTCTTGGTATCGATATTAATATCTTGGCAAGCATCATGCGTATATCTATATGTGTGGACATGTGTGGACAGGTGTGTATTGACATATTTACATTAGAGATACACACAGACAGGGAGATCTACATCAGTTTAGACAGTTTATAAATATACCATCTGGTTATTTAACATAGCCATGGAAAATCACCATTTTTAATAGGTAAACCATCTATAAATGGGCCATTTTCCATGGCTATGTTAAATAACCACAGGGTATACATCCGATGCTTTTGGGTCTCTTACAAGGCGTTGTGCCACAAGTTGCTGTGGTCAGGCGCCGAGATGTGTCAGCAGCGCAGCAGTCAAAGCTTCTGTTGGAAGAGTTGCAGAGTCAGGGACATGGAGGTTTGCCAGAGGTCTGAAACTCAAAGTAAAAAATGATGCCTTGCTTGGCTCTCCGTGACTGAATCTGGGACAGATTCATCAATTCTGGCCTACAAATTGCCTTGGTGCTGTTGGAGCAGATTGGCGGTTAAGTAAGTTACAAAGAAAAGGCTGAAAGGGTGACCTAAACTCATGCAGCGATGAAGGCCCAGCGAGAGACTTGCTTGCTCACTTCACAGAAAGAGTTTCGCCGCGCTTGAAGACCTTTGCAGCAACAGACTGCCACAGGTCAAGCAAGCAGTTGCTATGCAGTGGATTGACCAGAGACAGCGCGAATTAGGTGCCAGACGACTCGTCATGTCCTGGTGATGCGTTGTTCGCGAGTTGAGAAATGTTGCTGGCAAAGACCATGACTCGTTGTACCCTTTCAGAGTCAATGACCTAGAGTCATATTTTGGGGTCCCAGACAAGTGCAGTTTCGATTCATGCTGCAGCTCACAAATTCGCAGGTCAGACGAATCTGCAAACTCTCAAGGCCATGAAAGAATTCTTTATGTGACATGCTGAAGACACTTGCAAAGGATACTCATCAGAAACGAAGATGTGGGTCCGCGGTGGGTAAAAGACACAGTACCAAACGACTTTCAGCCTTAGTGCGTCCAACTTGTCCCCAACATGTTCAGAAGGACCCCTTCCGAAGGCTTGACCATCAAAATGGGCATATGTTGAGCCAGGCAGCGTGGGAGGCAGATCCCACAGATCTTGCTGCAGTTCAGGCCATGACCTTGGGATGTGAGATTTTTTGGTGCAGGAAAACAGATGAGGGACGGACAGCCGGACAGCAGACATGATTTGTACTTGGATCTTTGATGGACTTTCATTGCTTTGACCATCTTTGGCCCAAAAAGTTCTGGACATGTCGTTTTCAGGCCTATGCCGTGTCAATCTTCTGGGCGAAGGGAGAGGTGGGCGCTCTGGGGCTGGCCAGGTGGATGGAGGCTTCATGAGATTTTTAAATGGTGTGTTTCGCCAAATGCTTGTGGAATCATTACATATGTGACTGTCATACAAGTCCACACACGACTCTGTCTTGTCCTTAGATTCTTAGAGTCTTAGATCACAACATATCACAACCATCATCTAATAGGGATCCCATGATCTTGGTGTGATATGGTGTGATGCGAGTCGGTCTGTTTCGTTTGAACCAGGTGGATGCATTTGAGGCTGGCCTGTCGCTGCTCCGTCGGAAGCGATCCGATGAGGCCAAAGACATCACATCCAAAGACAAAGCGCAGAGTTGGAAACAATTTGCTAAAGGATTCGGAAGCATGTATTATACTATATGATTATATGTATTTCTATGGCTAGCTCTGCATCTCTTATTCCTTGCTTTTGAGAAGATCTTGTTAACGGGGGGCACAAACTACAGTGGCTACAGGGGCCCGACCGTTTTGATGATCTTGATGGTTGAGTTTGAATTTGCAAATGGGATGTCAACTGATGCCAAGCTCTGCAAGTTGCGTCAGGCACGGCAGTTGGTGCTGTCTTTGGTAGAGGCTCTTGGGCCTCAGCACCCGCGCAGTGCCTCTGCCAGGAGGCTCCTGGGCTTGGGGTATGATCGTACTAGAGGTGGAGAGCATGGCATCATTGGATGCATGTTGAGTAGTCATTGCTGAGAGAAGTTGAGTTCCTTTATGGATTAATTTAGAGTGACCCTTCGGAAATATTTGCATAAATAATCTTGAGGAACCCATTCTTGTACGAAGCAATCATAGAACATAACAATTAAGCTTGTCAATGGGTCTCACAGTGGCAGTGCATATGCATGAAACGAATTCCTGGACATTGATCACGTTGACTCCTTTGGCTACTCCTTTGGCTTCTTCGGCTCAAGGCTTTTGCACACTTGCAGAGCCATGTTCAATAGTTCAATGTGAGGATCATTTCTACATGAACAGTCTTGCCTTGGACTACTTTGCCTTGGAGGAGGAGTCGGCATGGGCGCCACAGCCTGGCCATCCTGGCCATCCTGGTCATCGCTCTGGCCCTGATGTGCGAGTCGAGGATTTTCCTGTTGGTCAGGTGAAGTGGCACTGGGATGCACCTCCCTTGACGGCTGCACTGATGCAGGTCTACTGCCCCATGGCTCCTGACAGTGCTCTTGCTGAGTCACTCACTGAGTCACTCGCTCTCACAGAACTTGCTGCGGAACTGGACTGCTTCTGCTGCAAAGCTTCCGCTGTGGTGCAGTTTCCAAAAGTCGTACCACGGCCACGGCAGAAACTGCTGGACGACGACGGATGGACGGGACACTCGGGATGGACTGATGCAGTCGGATGGTCTTCGACTCTGAACGAGGAGCTCTTGAATCTGAGCCGCCAGTGGTTGTCAGAGTACGCAGCTGAGAAAGTACAGGACATGAGCCCAGATGAGGCAGATGCCATCAAACAGGTCGATCAGGAATGCGAATGGATGAATCAATTTGCCGAATCTCATGACTGCTTGAAAGATGTTGAGATGCAAAAGAGCTTACCTGACACAGGGGAAGCCAAGACAAAGATGCTTGCCGAGAAGACCAATGCCAAGGTGGGCCAGGAGTCAATCGCACAGAGTGTCCCCAAGATCAGCTCACCATTGCGGGCTGTTCTTCCAGTGCAATCTCAGCATATGGATGTTACGGAAGCGTCCGTGATGTCTCAGGGTCCAGATCTTCCCAGCCAGGCCCAGGTTTTGGCCCCAGCTCCTCTCTCCAAGGTGTGGCGACCAGCTGAAACAGCTAGAGCTGAAAATGCTGGGAGGCCTTTGGTTCGATCCGTTCAATCCTTGGACCTCAAAGAACTGGGAGTCGACTCATTGCCGAGCATTTGGACTTTGGAAAATCTACCAGGGGAACAGCAGCTCCACCTTCCAAGTGTTTGTGAGCCTGGAAAGTTTGTGGTGGATGGACACCTTAAGCTGCTTGGCACGTGAGCCGAGATTCCAACATTGAGAGCATTTTGTTTTTTTACGGCAAAGCAGTGTATGTTGCAACCAAGGTTTGACTGCTCTCCTCAAATTCTCAAGGCCATGGTCATTTGGGGCTCGTTTGTTTATTTTTTTCCTCTTCGACAGCTGACATTTCGGTGAAGTGAAGTTGCCTGAAGTTGTCTGCTGAAGCAGTCGCCAAGTTGCCAGGCATGCTCCGCCAACTTCTGGACTTTTGGCAAAGAAGAGATCCAAGATCTTCCTGCACCCAGCGACATGCCAACTCTGGCCATGCCGGAGGACCTTGCCCACGTCTTGCAGGGAGATGCCATGAGCTTTGTGAAGGCCGGACTGAGAAACGTGGCCGTTACATAAAGGCAACGAATACTGACAATATGAATGATAATGTAGCCGGTAGCCCTCCTTTTGGATTTAAGAAGAGGGATGAAGAGGGTACCAATATGTACCAATCAAACCCAGTTTGCGCGTGCAACTTGAGGTCAGTGCGCCGTGGTGTTCAGATGAAGGCAACATAGATGACCTGAAGAAGCTCGTGGCAGAGACGTCGGAAGTCTGCATGGAGCCAGGGCAGCCAGAGTTGAAGTACCAGTGGGATGAGCAACCTGACTTTGGAATACTTTAGATGGCCGGTTGTACATCGATTACATCGGTTGTACATGGTTGTACGATGTTTCAACAATTGTTCAGAGTTCAGACTATGTTTCTATCTGCTTCTATCTCTTTCTTTACAACTGGGCTGTGGTGACGTAGTCACGTAGTCATGCAATATACGTTGCAGCGAGGTGTTCCAGAAGTCTGGCTCCCCTTCCAGAGACAGCCCGAATTTCTGGCGACGAGACTTGGGTGAAGCACAACACAGGCCGATGCACAGTGGCCTTTCAGGACAGCATTTTTTGCTACCAGTGGAATCTGGGGAGAAGGTTAGGATGGTCAGGATGGTCAGGATGATCGAGTTCCTCTGTAATTCATTGTAATTCAACGCAGTTTTGATTCTGATTTGCTTGATCAAGCTGAGAATGTTTGTGATACTCTCACATTCCTGTATGTTGTATCGTGTTGGTTTTTCGCACTGACATGGGGGAGCAGTTTCTAGACTCAGACTTCCAAGACATAAAGATAGCTAAGTTTGAAACTCTGGCACAGATGGTCTGCTGCCCGCTGCCATCCGCTGCCCTATTATTGTTTGCCATTCTTGGTAAGGTGTGATTTTTGAAAAGGATATCGGATACATGGCTCTTTCAACATTGTCTTAACTTGGAATATAGACACGCACTGGCCTGTGAGGAGCAAGGTCTAGATACTCATTTGTCCTTGCTTGGCGATGCAGCTCGGCGAAAACCAACTCAGCATGACTCAGCATGACTTCATTAAGGCCGGCCCAGGGCCCAGGGCCCAGGGCCCAGGGCCCAGGGCCCAGTGCTGAAGATAACCACGGCCCAGGTTCCCGATGAGTGCCAAGCTGTGTCAGTGGGTGCCAGTTTGCCAAAAGCAGCTGACGAGACTTGCCACTACAAACCTTCACCAGAGGAGAGGCTACTGGAACCCAATCTTTTTGGAGCAGGTTGTGCTCCTAGATTATCCAAACCAGGAATGAACTTATGAAGCGCATGTAGTGGCATTCATTTGTGGCAAGTATGGACACTATCCTCTCCACTTTTTGGAATTCCCCTGCTTGGAAACTGGATGCGAGCACTACTTTTCTAGGAGGGAATGTTAACCCAGCAATTGGAGACGGGCTCCAATTTCGCATGGGTGGCATATCGCCAGAAGCTGCCTCAACTTATTCCGCCACTGGGAGGCAGGGTCAGGATACTTTCTAGTTTCCAAAGTTGAGCATGGGATTTGGATTTCTTATGATTCTTTTGGCATGTCTATGGCTGATGTTTTCTGAAGTTTTCTGCCTGGCAATTGGCTCCAGAACCTGAACTCTCTAAGTCTTTGTTGTTCCAATGCTAAACTCCACGAGAGGTGTCGAGGAGCCGCTACCTGATTTGGAGAAGCTGCAAGAGCTGTTGAAGAAACATGAAGCCCGGCTTGAACTGAAGGAAAAGCCACTAAAGGCTTGGGCGCTTGACTTCGCTTTGGGATGCTGGGAAGCATGTTGCAGTTTTTTGTTTCTTGGCAAAGGAATCGCACTGGACTCGGTAGTTTCCATGTCTGTAACTTGACGCTTTAAAGCGCAGGCCCATGATTTCGGAGATGACGAGAGCAAGGCCTTGGAGTTAAGTCTCTACCGGCTCCTGTGCAGCTTGCACGTTCGATGCTTACGCGGTGGAATTTGGCTGCTTGCCAGTTCATGTTTCTCATGCCAGTTTTTTCGAAGACGGTCTTGCCAAGGTGATTTTGCTACTCCGCGAGGATCTGAAGAAAAATGGAGTTCTTCATGCAATTTTCAATGCCATGTCAGCTGTGGCCAGGATCTCAGGACATCTCAGGACATCTCAGGACATCTCAGGTGATGATAGGTAGACTCGGTAGACCCTGAGAAATTTCCCTGAGAGCTGTCTTTTTGGATGCAGTGGCACAGACCAGACTGAGGCCCCTAAGGCCAAGCAGACGCAGTTTTTGAGCCAAATTCCGGTGTTGGTGACGGCAATGATGTCTTGCCACGACCTCCTGAGCTCCGTCCCAGTCCAGAACTTGACAGCACCTAGCGCTATTCCTCGGGAGGTGGGCTTACCGACATGTTTTCCTGCAGAGGATCTTTTCCTACTTTCTTGCTCTTTCTTTTTCTTTATTTATCTTTCTTTTGGTTTATTTGGTTTACACCATTTTATTACAAAGATCCCTAAAGCAGGTTCCAAAAAAGAATCAGCCGCATCAGTCATGTGCTAGACTTTTGCTTTTGCTGTGATTCACGTGTTGGGCCACGTGAGCTTCGTACACTCTGCATCTGAATCGTTGCTCCCAGTATCCTGCAAGACTGCACCAATCTGTGAGGCCAATGGAGTGGACGCGGGGAAAGCAAGAGACCTTTGCGAATTTGTGAATTGTCCAGGTTTGGTGGGAATGCGCCCACACTGAGGGACACACAGGGATGTGAAAATTGCCATAGGCCTAATACCAAAGTTAAACGCCACAGTTTCAGATGTTTCAGTCATGCTTGGAATCCCATCTTCACTCATACAGACTGTACATGACTGTAGCATGACATACCCCAGATATCTCATGAATTCTCATGATATCTCCAACAGGTGGGTACCATGTGGGTACCATGTGGGTACCATGTGGAACCACGTGGTGCCAGTGTCAGGCTGCCAGATCTCCGGTGCCACAGTGCCGATGTTGCGCAGCTTGGAACTGCCGCGGATCGAAGGTCTCAAGGTTGGGATGTCATATGGGTATGGGTCAAAACCTACTAAACATGTGGTTTTTCAGGGATGACCATCAACCTTGAGGTTCACTGGGGGTACAGGGTTTGACCCACATCCATATCTTGCTCCATATCTTGTACTTGTCTGACTTATCTGACTTATCTTGTCATGTTGCAGAGGCTTGACATTTTCCCTACAGGGAAATCATGGTAAACCAAAAGCGCGGATTTCGGTAGGAACATGTTGAACATGAACATCTAAAAATGATGGATGTGGATTCTGTGGATGTTCAACTTTCAGGTCTGTTACTCAGAAGGTAGCCCCGTAGCAGTGAAGACCAGTTTGTCTTATCGATAGTTTGTACTGTACCACTCGACTCACTTCTGACTATACATATATATATAATTATAGGTATCACGAAAAGATCCAATGGTTAGATCCACCAATATACTGTAATTACACAGATTCATATACACACACACACATTTATTTTAAAGATAAAACTATATGATACATAGTACATATACAGAATCAATCTAATCAAGCTTCAGAAACTACCTCTCTGTCACTTTGGACGAGCTCACGAGCCCGTGGCCGGGCCCCGCCCGTTTCAGGTGTTGCGCCGGAAGGCGATCGAGCAGAACAAGCGACTGGTGGTGCTTTTTGCATCCCAAAGTGTGCTGGAAGCCATCGCAATGACCATCGGAGCTGATTTGAGTGGCAAGGTGAGACGTGAGACGGGTTGCAACATGTTGCAACATCAGATAGTATCGAGGTGTATCCAGTGTAAAGATGAGAAGGATCCAAAAATAGGCACCTAATTACGCACCTATATCTTGAGAGGCCTGAGCATTTTGGCAGCATATTTATATACCTTGGAGATATTCAACGACTAGTTCCTTCACCTAGACACTTCACATGGAGGAAGGTTTGAAATTCCAATTTGGAGTTAGGACTTTCATCATTTATCTCGCATATCAACAAGCCACATCAACACTTGTGATTCCTTCTCGTGTTTGATGCTTCTGCACACTGTTGCGGTGGAGGCTCCCAGAGAGGTGGTGGCAGTCTCGGCTACGACGCCACCGTCCAAGTGCGAAGCGATGCTGCGGAGCAGTGCCACTGCGCTGATCCATGAGAGCATTTTGTCCTTCGCTGCTGCACAGCACCTTGGAAAAGACACTGGTCTTTTCCAGTCCATCTGTCATTGTCTGCCATTCCTTATTTCTGAGGTTTGTTTGCGTCAGTAAACCAGATTTCCGATCTTTACGGGAAAGGAATAAACCTAATACTGATCAATGATTAATACTGTATTTGTTGTGTAGTTTATGAATTGCAGAACTGCAGCGCAAGAACCATAAAGAAGAACAACGAGAAGAACAACAGGAAGACAAGTAAATGTACGTACAAGTAGGAGTGCATGTACTGCGACTATGATGCAAGTACGACAACACCAGTGCAGCTTCTTTGGCCGCTTTTTTCAATGTTTTGCTTGTTGTAGCTATCCGGCTAGCGTGTTTCTTCAGCTCAGAATAGCTCCAGTGTGCACTGGTTCGCCGGTCAGGTTCACCGAGGTTCCGGAGAAGGTTTTGGGAATCTTTGGGCCAGGTCAGGTTTAACAGGTTTAACAGGGTTTCCAGCGCTTGGCCGCTTGGCTTTGCAGCACGCTTCAGAAAGATTTGCAAAAATAAAACGCTGTGGCTGTTGGGGATACCACCGAAGCTTATTGGAAGTTTGAGTCACTGACCGGACCATCCAAGCACCTTGTTTTTCAGATCCTCCGCAGTGATTTGGTTTTTCCACCTTTGTGGCATTGCTTTGCCAAGGCACTCTTCAGAGATTGTCGCGGCCTGGGAGGTTCGAAGGCTTTTGAAACAAAGCCTTGTGGTCAGAGCCTCAGGATGAGTAGCTGAATTGCCTTGAATTGCTGCGAGATGCACTCTGTTGTAATGTCATTTCTGGCACTGTTTTGACCTTGGAAGGTCTTAGGATCATCTCATTTAAGGGAAGTGACGAGCTTTCGACCTGTCCATCCCTTCCTTAATCACCCTTAGTCACCCAGGGAAAACGCCACCATCGAGCGTGCTAAGGTGGGATATGAATGTTTGACGCTGGAATCATCACGTGTCCTTCTACACTTTCGCCTTGAGTCCGAGCGAAGAGATCCCGATCCAGGTGCCGGATGTTGAATTTGTTTGAATTTGGATATGGGGGTTCTGGATACTTTCTGTTTGATTTTGCTTGATTTTGCGAAGTTGTGAAATTTTCAGGTCCACCTCAGCTTCCTGTCTTTGCTGTTCCAGGCTCTGCCTGCAGCGAGTCTCAAAAGCGAGGCTGCGAGTTGAGCGCAGTCCAACCGGTTTCGCCGCAGAAAGGCCAGGTGAAGTTTTACCATGTCAGAATCAATTGGACAGCTTTTACTATGTTCATGAAACATATGAAAGTTCAGCATGTCCCACTGGCTTCTGTTGCATACGTTTTCTCTAGACTCTACAGATCGATGCGGGCCCAAGGTTCCTTTTTCATCTTTTTTCCTGTCTTGTCGTTTTTGAGATTGCTTTGTCATTTTCTCCATTTTTCTAGAGTCGTTTGAGATGCTTTGCACTTCCTCTTCATTGGTCTCTGGTTTCATTCATCAGCTTCAGCAATCCACAAACCCATGATGATGCCGAGCTGAAATCTTATGAAGGGCTGAAAGCAACTAATGACTTTTTGATTTTCCCAGATCCGACAACCAGGAAGCTACTGCGATGCGAGAGCAGTTGCAGATCCGCTTCTAGATCCGCCCTTGGAGCTGGCACATATGCCGCATATGCCTGAGGGGAAAGGGACTTTGAACCTTGGTGGTGAAGAAGTCTCCAAGTGTCATGGATTCTTTTGTAGAAGTCGTTTAGCCCAGACTTGTTGAACAGATATGGTACAATACATCAGGGTTGAAAGATCTGCGGGTGATACTGGTTACATTTGTTTGCATTTGTTTGCATCGGATTGTAGAAATAAGGATCTCAACTGTTGAGAGCTTGAACTGAGTTCTGGAGCAGCCGAGGATTGTTGGTGCGCACCTTCTGGAACAGCAAGACTTGCTTCGTGGTTTGGAGGCCAGGAGAACCCCGGTGCTTTGAAGAGTGGCAGTGCCTGAGATCTTGTGAGATTGTTGCCAAATTTGAAATTTGAACTGAAGTCGAAGTCTCGTGGCAACGGAGATGCCCAGAGAAAGTTGACCATTTCAATCAGAGTGTTTGCTACTGTACGATCTGTCTCAATATTCTCAATTCTGTTTTCATTGCGGCTTGACAGGCTGGTGGGTTGCAGATAGTCGAGCGCGAGGTCCTTGCGGAGACCGAGCCCGATCTTCTTTTGGGCCCCAGAGTGTGCTGCTTCCTCCGAAGTGCACATGTTATTTCCAGGCAACGACGAAACCTGTGCGACCCTTGGCTCAGAGAAATGATGAAAAGTATCAGATTCTTGCAGTTAAGCAGTTTTGTCACAGAAATAGGATCATGGTGAATAAAATGTCGGGGTGCCTTTTTGGCTTCTGTTGCCGCCAATTGGACCCAAAGATGAGCGATTCAATGTCATTTCCGAGTTTTGCCCGGAGTACTGAGTAGAAGTACTCGGTGACCAATGGTAAGAACACATGTCTATGTTCTACATGCAAGTTGTCTTTGGCTCACCACTATATCAAATGGGAAACCGGACCCCTTCAGAAGTTTCTTTGACCGAATGAGCGTTGTCCACTCCCCGATGAGAACTGTAGTGATCCCAGTGGAGTAGATGAGACTTTGCTGCTGCACACAGAGCTCAGGATCGCATTGCTGCCGCGCTTTCAGTTTTTGAGGAAGTGATACTGATCTTGGTGGAAACCTGAGCCCTTTATGAATTGTTCCTGAGTCTTCCAAGACCAGAATCAGTTTAGTCGGTTTGAGCCTCTGCAGCTTCCCTCATTTCAACTCGGTGACCCCATATTGATCAGTGAGGTGATGGAAACACAAAGCCCACAGGAGCAGGAACTCTGCGAGGGTCTTCTGCAAGCTCTTCGTGCACAGGGAAGTAACTCTTTGCGTGCCAGCTTCTTGCATCAAGCAGACACCTTTTCTATCCTTCTTTTGAAGATTTTTGAAGCTTCATCTCACCAACAGAGCTGCAACAGACTGCAGCCTTAGGCCGTAGACTCGCAGCCGTGTAATTTTCTTCTGACCAGAGTTCAATTTTTGTGTCGGTCTGGTTCCTCATAGCTTCCCCATTCTTGGCAGGTACCGTGCAGAGTCAGGGACTGGTGCAGCTACTTCTGCAAGAGACGTTGTCCACTTTTGCTTCCGGCCGTGGCTTTCTTTGCCAATTGGAGGTCGGCTTGCAGGGCGGGGGTGACAAAAAACATACACAGACACGTTGAAAAACATGCTGTGGTTGCCTCTTGCTGCCATGGGTCCTGGAGACACCCGAAGTGCTTGCTGCCATGGTTTGTCCCAGACTGTTGGTGACTATCCCGTTTTTCAGACGTCCCGACGCAAATCACACAATGTATGCAGAGCCAATGTCGCTTGACCCAGGAGACAGAGAGGGACGAGCTGCCGATCTTGGCTGCGTTGCCTGGGCTCAATGTAGCACTCGCGGAAGACCTTCTTTCGCAGATGAGCTTCGCACAAGTGTTGCAGAAGGGTGCTGTGGCAGTGGCCGATGCACTAGGCCTGGGCGCATGATGAGGTCTAGATTCATTTCTGCACGCAGTATTCGCGTGTCTCTTCATCCTCAAAGGTCTTCAATGCAAACAGGATATCATGGAGTTTATGTGATGCAGTTCTATAGACAATCCTACAGTACCGTGTCTAAAGTAGCTATTTGTAGGATGGCATAGAGCTTCTGCTCCTTTTGAAGCCCAAGAAATTTGCTGCTTTTTGAATCACCCAGCCACTGACTTGATGTTTTTTCCTCCATGCATCATATCATCTTTCTTCAAAAATCCATTATGAATTATGAATTGTAGTCTTGGAATGTTCTCTTCTCAAGGCTAGATAAATCACTTACACTTACACTTACACTGCAGATTGCTCGATCCCATGCAGTACTTTGTGGTTTGGTATGTTTGGCACACAGCGCTGCCAAAGTGCTTGAGACTATTTGAGCGACATCGATCGCTGTTGATCTTTTGAAAGGGATACTCTAATTCTTTTCCTGGCTGAGCTTTTGCCAGATGTTTTTGACCCTTGCGTGTTCAACCTTTGACATTCATGATTAAACTGATTAAACATGTATTAAAGGTCTCTTTGGAATGAAGCCGCTTGTGCACCACAGAACGATAGGATCAAGTGGGTGAAGCAATCCCGGACATATGATAGCATATGTGAATGCGTAAACATGCAACATACAGACATACACCACAGTATTTGCATGTATTTGTGTATCTGTATGCGTATGATACGCCTCCAATTTCAAATTGCCACAGCAGTTTCTGCATAATGTCATGAAACATAGTTGAAAGCATGGAAAAGACATGAAAAGACAATAGTGACCACGATTTTTCTCTTTGATAGTGGCGAACCCGCATGAACCTGCATTGTTGTGCAGGCCTGCAACTTCCAGAGCATATTATCAGAAAGCTGCAAGATGCTATCATTGCAAAACGGCCGGCTGCAGCGGCTGCAGGCTGGGTTTTTGGGTGGCCAATTTCATATATGACCAGATATGACCAGTAGGTGTGCGGTGTCAGAATTAGTGCAACAAATGTGTTGAAACTTGCGGCCCATCCCGGAGCATGTGCAGGCCCCGAGCGGCGCCTGTATGGTTTTGCGGGACGTGACGCACATTTCTTTGAGACTCAGCAGTTTCAACCCGGTAAGAGACGTGCTGGTGAAGATTTGGATCGGGAGATCCAAACACCTCCAGCGCAGCGGTGTCCTGCCGTGGTGAACTGTGACCGTGAGCTGTTGCTGACTCCGCCGAATCGCATCATGGCACCTGCACGACATGCTCGGCAAGTGACTCCAGCAGGAGATAAAGACCATGTGAGATGCATTTTCCCGGAAGCTCAGGAGATTGCCACGAAGAGGTACCCGCAGCAATCTCATGGAATGCGTGAAGAAGATTTGCAACGGAGTCGATATGAAAAGGATGAAAAGCACTTGAGAGTTCCAAACTCGATTCCATCCTTGCCGCAAAAGAGGCTCTACAGTCAGGATTTGGAACGAGCAGAGCAAGAGCACTTCCGCAGCCTGGAATTTGCCAACTCTCATCAGAAATATCATTTGAACCAGAACCAGCCTTTGAACTCTCGTGCTGGACTTCGAGGTGTGCTCGTGAATCGTCCAGCCTTGACACGTGGCTCGCTTTTTGGATCTTTGTCCGGTGACTCAAGGCCGCTGAATTCAAATTTTAGAAGGCCAGCAGGCTTTCGCAATTGGATGGGCTGATTTGCGCTGCAGCCCTCGTATTGTATGCCTCCTAAAAATGGAGCAGGGTATTCGGCGTCTGTATATCGCAGACGATAGCGCCTATTGTACATGCATGCACCGGAGGGGAAACAGTGCCAAGACTTCAAGAGCTGCGTCAAATTCCCACACATGTCGACATGGAGATTGCTCAACCGTTCCGTAGGTTTTCCGTCCAAGAGGCCCTCATTTTTACTTTAACATCTTTAACATCTTTAACTTTCTAGTCTTTCCTGATCTTTCCTGATCCTTTTGTTTGCGCAATTCTCATAACCATGCAGTGGCTTAACCTACCAGCATGGACAAGTTTTCTTGCCGCAGCTGGCACAAAACTCATCGCAGGTCCTTCAGCAACGCCCTCTTCGTTTGATGGTTGTGACCTGGCCGGTGCGAAGCTGATGCTTTGCAGGCCCTCCAACCCGACTCCAACCGTAGCTGCCATGTTCACTTAACCAGCTTTAGCACAAGCGACATGCCGTCGAAAAATGTCCGAGATGGCAAGCTCGAGCTGCAAGCTGTTTCTTTTTGCGCCGGAGGTAGGTATCTCTAGGTATGGTGTTCCAATTACTTTGCCAAAGGGATCCTTGATTGTAGGATATCGTAGGTAATTTAGCATGGAGGTGTAGGATAACGTTCTGGAGAATAACGTTCTGGAGGATTTGAATACAGTAAGCACGCTAGCGTTGATTCCTCCGCAGGGCTAAGAATGGGAAAAAATGGTAAAACAGGGATGCTAGGACTAGACAGGTTAAAGGTCAGGTGGGATGTTGCTTTGTTTTTTCTTCACGTTATAGTTTGAAATGTTTGACTGTTTCTTTTTGATTATCTTGCTA
>Ga0126342_10012594_pt1 | contig 15072 bp, 16 predicted proteins | sample Cyp1metagenome_FD_92528 | JGI IMG/M metagenome (GOLD analysis project Ga0126342, IMG submission 92528) | Coral microbial communities from Lord Howe Island, Old Settlement Bay, Australia - Cyphastrea 1 metagenome | ecosystem: Host-associated > Invertebrates > Cnidaria > Coral ...
ACCACCACCACCACCACAACAACAACAACAACAACAACATCCAGAAACAACCACAACCACAACCACAACCACAACCACAACCACAACAGCAGCAACAACAGCAACAACAACAACAACAACAACAACAACAACAACCACGACCACGACCACAACCACAACCACAACAACAACGACAACGACAACAACAACAACAACCACAACCACGACCACGACCACGACCACAACCACAACCACAACCACAACAACAACGACAACGACGACAACAACAACAACAACAACAATAACAACAACAACAACATCCAGGAACAACCACAACAATCACATACAATCACTACACGACACCAACTGCTGCAGCACAGCTACTGCGTGCCCTTGCCTTTCCCCCCTCGCCCTCATTTTTGCTCCACCTTCTCTCCCTCCAAGATCGGCCAGTGGCCGGCCGTCAGGAGCCTTCGAATACGAGGAATGATTGGCTAACCTAAACATTCCGACATAGAAGAGGCAACTCATTTTTTTCCGGATGTGTTCTTGTTGATTCCTTGCTGAACTTGAGGATTGTGTGACAATTTTATGAAATCCATATGACAAAAATTTGTTAGGGTTGTGTGGATGCTTCCAAACACAAATCTTCAAACCATAACCTTCACTATCGATAACCTTCACTATCGCCATCGCGATAAACCAAATCACAGCCTGATGGGCCCTGCTCCATGTTATTCGAAGCTATGTCAACTGTCCGCCTTTGATGACTGAGGCATCCTTGCTGCTGGTGGAAGTCTTGAAAGTCTTCTGACGAAAAGATTTAAGTGGGCAACTCTACGTGCACCTCTACTCACCTTGATATTCTTTGAATTATATAAAACTAGGTGAAGGATGACACAGAACTATTGCTCCTATCTACTGAAGTCATCCAGAGCTTCGGTTTCAAATTTCTTGAATACACTACATATATACTTTCCCGGAGGAATTATCCGTATTGCTAACATCTTTTGCAGGTGGAGGCTTCCACTGGTCCGCACTTCCTGATTTCTTCAGAGCGACGGCTCTTTTTAGGCAGAACATGGCAGACGTGACATAACCATTGAAAGGTGAACGTGAGAGTGTGATGGCACAGCCAAGAAACCGTTCAAGTGCAGTCAGGATGAAAAAAACATCCAGGTGAAATATAGTTTCCCTTCAAATACATTTGGGTTTGTTTGAAAATCAGTAGATACAGATTATTTAACAATAATATTTAACATAATTTAACCCTATGGTTCATCATCCTTTTCTCCATTAGTACATAGTAAGATGGTTTCGCAGATGGTATCACAATGTTCAGACAACCCCCTTTGAACACCCGATTCCTTTCACCATCAAACTCCGCAAAAACTGTGGCGTTTGGGGCTTCTGCCACCTTTGATTGGCTGAGCACTGCATCATGGCGGGTGTTTCGGGGCCCAACGACCCCGCTGCAACGGCCTCTAAGCTTGCTGCTTGGCTGAAGACTTGGTAGGCTGTGTCTTGGTCAGCTTGATAGATTTTGATTGCCGTCTTGAAGTATATATATAGAGATTAGGTGCAACGGTGCAACACTCAGTATTTTAGGTGAGACCAAAACATGGTGCAACGCGTGGTCCACCGCCTGGTTCTTGTTTTCCTTGATGGGCCTGGCTAGAGGAATTGTACTCTATTCTATTCTTGGGACGCCGAACAGGTATGGATTGTGGCTTCATGTTGCTGGATTCAGGTCTTATGATAAAGGATGCGTGATTCCTGCTCTTGCGGCAATTTACCTTGTCGAAAAAATGCTTACTGTTCTGAAGATTCTCTTCATTGAACAGATTCAAATGATTAGTGCCTAGTGACATAGCAGGATCGATCAGAACGCCTCACCGGTCGTTCAGAAACATCATCACCCAAGGCCTGGATTTTATTCAGAAAGGCCTTAAGTTAGTTACTTTCAGTAAGATCTGCACAGTTGGAAACTGCCACCCTCAAAATTCACCACTGAGATTCAAGCGCAGTGACAAAAGGGGCCTCCCTTTTCAGTGTCCATTGGAAATTCTCCTTAATCAACCAAGATTTACAATGGTAAACATCTCAGTCTGTGCTTATTGTGGGTCCACTTGCATGGTGACACGATATTATGATATTATATTTTACATTTGCAGCGGTGGCTACCCATTTTCGGTCACCAACTGCCCGTTCAACCCCCAGGTCTCACACTATTTGGACCACATCCAACCCGCTATTGACGAGTTGGCTCGGCGTGAGAAGCAGCACTTCGTCGAATTGGACCCCAATGCCCTACCGGAGGACTCAGGGAAGTCTGGATCACTTCTCCAAAACTAAGTGATTTTGGATCATTTAGAGGTAATCATATTCCCCGTTCATATTGAACACCTCCCATTGTATGGTCCCAAAGATGTGATTTCATCCCCTACTAAACCATGCTTTCTGGGGGTTCTCTAATATGAACGGGGGATGTTTTTTTTGTCTTAACATCACAACGTAGATAATTCTCAAGCTTGGATGTATTTCAATTCTTTGGATCTTTTGCCATACCCTCCGGTGTCATCAAACGTGGCTGGCTGGGAAATCCCCGAACTGAATGAAGTTTTAGGGCTGGGAAAATCATCAAACTATGGCCCGGAGAATAGCTTCAGACATGCTTCAGACATGCTTCAGACATATCAGGTCCATGAACACAGCCAGGAGTGCGCTGCGGGTGAACACAGCCTGGCGCGGATGCAATGCTTTCATCGTTTTCAGCAACTGGTGGCAGAGGGGGTGGATCACTGGTGTCGCCACAGCAACGTCACCGAGGTGCCGTGGGGCGAGGCAGTGGCAGTTCAGGGTGCTGTTGAGATGTTGGGGTGTCCAAAAAATAGGGGAACTGCCAAAAATGGCATCTTTTCTTCGAAAAAAAGGAGGTTTTCAACATTTTTTGACCATCAAACTTGGGCGTAATGACTCTGTTTTCAGACGAGGCCGCGTATGGACGACAGTTTGTGTGGCAGGTTTTCCCATGGATGATCCCCAATACCACTGAGGTTGATGTTTGATGCGGAACTCATGTGGGAAGCAGAATGATAAACCACGAAGTGGGGATGGAGTGCCACCCATTTCTGGTGCAATACCCTCACAATTCGTAGATGCCCCAGTAAATATCCCATTTTCAATGGTTAAATCCGCTTAAATCCACATGCTTCATTTGCTTACAGGCACCGCATTTTCAGGGTTGTTAATTTGATGGGCAATGGCGCCAAACTGGGTTTGTCCAACGACAGTGTACACCAAATCCAGGTCTGTATCATCATTTTCATTCATTTTCTCCATTCATTCCCGCTTTTCAGACTCACCCAAATGATCACATTGGTTACAATATCCCATAATGATAATAATAATGATAATAATAATGAGAATAATAATGATAATAATAATGATAATAATAATAATAATAAATATGTAATATATATATGTATATATATATGTATACACAAACACACATATATATAATTATATATATATATGCCTAGAAAAATCCCATTGTCATATTGTTGCTTATAATATCCCAGTATAATCCATTATATCCCTGAGACATCCCAAAGTTCCCATAAAATCCTGGCCAGGAGCTGTTGGCTGCCTCCTTGCAGGAAGCCTCGCAACAAGCGAAGCTGGGCAAGGAGACGTGACTCGACGCTGTAGATCCTGAAGGAAATTCCAGTGAAATTGAGCCCTACAAAACAGACCTTATATCTATATGTATGTATATATATATATAGTGAAAGAGATAGGGTAGGCACCTCCAATTTAGCTTCGTGAAATTTTGAAATGGCCACTGATCTATTTGGCTGATTTTAACATGTTTTTTTGATGTTTCACATCCACCTCCACCTCCTTCTTGGGTTTGGACATCCACCATCACAGATTCATGGCCCTCAATCAAGAGCGAAGTGAGTGAGTTTGGTTGCCCATGTCTGGTTGCAATATTGACATTGGCATGCATTTGAGCCATAGCAGATGTAATATGGGTTGCAATTTGAAAATCAAAGAACACCCGCACAGGTGTTTTTTTTCACGAGATTTCAGTGTAGGTTCACCATATGGAAGGTGGGTGATACATTTGCGGCTATATTTATCTTTTTGTGATATGCACACAAGACATGTCTTGATGTTTGTGTCGAATGGACATACACGTTGTTGTCGACATCCGCCTCATCATTGACGAATGTGTAGCTGTCAGATATCCACGCAGCTTGTGCCTGCAGAGCAGCCTGCTGGAATCATGTCACCATAGATTTAGAGGTCAAGCAGAGATAATGCACAACACCAACCCAAGATCATGTTTAAACTGATATACTGGTTGGTGGTTTGGACCATTTCTTATTTTCCATAATATATGGGACAATCCTTCCCATTGACTAATATTTTTCAAGATGGTTGAAACCACCAACCAGTATATAGTTTGGTGTACAAATTTGGGTTTGTCTGAAAATGGAGTATACCCAATGACGGCCATTTTAATAAGGATGATGAACGAATGGATGCAACAGCGTCCTGGTACCGTATGTTCAGACGAACCCAGAATACTCCAAAGTTCCAAATATGACTGAATGATATGATTAGTACCCACTTCCTAACTGGGATGTCGTGCATTTTTTTTTAAAATTACTATTTGGCTCCCCGTCCCGAAAAACGCGCTGATCACATCCTCCTGTTCCTTGATCCCGATCCCAAACAACTTTGGTGTGTTTCTTGTGAGCTATTCGGCATTCATATCTTCATTTTTGAAGAGATATTTAGGCTCAACCGTCATGCAATGCTGCAGCTACATGTAAATCATCATGCAGATTTCTTTCTATTTGCCTACCTATATATACACATATGCATGCACACCTCTATGTATATATAATTATATATATGTATATGTATAATCCAAGTCCAAAAACATGTAACCCCATGCGGATTTTTTTCCAGAGAATTCCCCTATTCCCCCCGCTTGTCGTCCCAACTCAGCTGGTCGTCATGTTCAATGATGATATCCCCACATCTCATGGGTAATACCCGTCAAATCCCCATCAAGTTCCCAAAAAAAGGTCCAGATTGAATCCTTTGGATCCCTACTGAATCCATGAAATCCCTATTGAACTCAATGAAATCCCTATGAACTCCATATCCCCACCAGTTCCCCAAGTGTTTTTCCCAGAAAACTGAGGAACGGCACCATCTTGTTGGAGCTTCTTTGCTCGGTCCACGACTTTGGCACCTTCGCTGCCTACATGGCTGGTGAGGCGCAAGACACCCAGGACATGGTCACGTGCGGCTATGGAGGCGGGAAAGGTGGGGATGGCATAGGATGGCATTGAAAATATGTAGAAAGATGGGACACTCTCCCAGAAAATGAAGGTTTTAATCATGTTTGATCCATCTGAATGGCAATTTACCATCAAACAGTGCGGATTTACCATGAAAAAGGGAGGATTGAAGGATTGAACAAGAAAAACTCGGGAGATCATGGGTAGAGAATGGAGATATAAGATGATATGAGCAACAAGATGATCTATGGGTTTGTCTGAACATGTTGGGTAAAGCACCCCAAATCCATAGCTTGACTTGTGCCCACTTGACATATAGGAGGAGCTTTTGGGGACTGGAGATGGGAAACATCCAAAGTCCAATGGAAGCTAAACGGCCCCGCCCAAATCACTGTGTAGCCGTCTTTCACGAAGAAAGAAGAGGGTAGATCTCACTAGAGGCTCTGATTTTGTGCGAACAAACCAAACAATTATCTTTTCTGGACGTTGTTTCTTGTATTATGCAACATGGCTATCACGATGCATCAGGTTGATGATGCCGCGTCACCTGAAAAAAGGAAGACTGCGACGAAACCTTTTGACCGTCAGTGGTTTAGGCTGCAAGCCGAGAAGGCAGTGATAGTCGGGTTTCCGGTTAGAACATGTTAGGTATATGATATGGACATGGATATATGTATATACAGAATATCAGATCGATTATGATTATTAAGATTTACTAAGCACTTATTATATACTGTTGGCTATATCGCAACTATATTGCTGGCTGATTCGCCAAGTTTTTTGCATCTCAGGTGAGCTCCCCCAATTCGTTGCATGACTTGTGCATCTCCGATCTGTTGATCTCCCGGTGGGTTTTGGGCTCAGAACGCCACGCCTGTGGGACGTGTTTTCCATGTTGAAGACAGACGGGCCTCGGCTTGCGCGAGAAAGCGCAGTCAGCTCAGTTGGTTTACAAAATTGACCCTACACACGATTTCAGCCACGGAGGCCGACGTTGTATAGTGGGGCTGGTGGCCGAAAACCAGATTCCAATGGACACGGGACCTCTTGGTGTGTTGAGGTTGGGGAATGAAAACCGTGGAGATACAATGTACAAATAGACTTAGACGATAGGAACCAGCAAAAATAGTGATTTCAATACCGGCATTTGGCAAGGAGGGACTGGCTGGTTATCAGCGAGTAGTAGCCAAAAATGACCGTGGCAATATTTTGCAATATGTTTTTTTTCCAGGTTTTATCATAGTGTCATTGCATTTTTTGCTATTTCTTTATTCTTTACTTTTCCGCAGGATTCATTGAATGGAGCTGAACATGTCTACCCGCGAACTGGTCTTGTACAAAGGATGGCCAATTCTGTGAGTTGATAGCTATCAAGGCCAACTTGACACAGGTCCTCCGTGGTTTCTTTGTTTTTGGTTGGGCTCTGATGCATGCACTAACAGTGCTAAGAAGGGTATATCAGCAACGAGACCAACGGGAGCAGTGAAAGTAATGATGAGGATCTAACGAAAACGAGGGGGCCTGAGCCAGGAATAAAGCTGATTCTGGACCCCAAGCCCCAGACAGTCCCCCACACTTTGAATAGACAATGAACCAGTTGATGATTTTGATTCATCATCAAAACTTTGGCCGCATCCATTCTACCCCTAAATTGCTTTTGTCATTGATGTTGTGTAGCTACCCACTTGCAGCATTTGGGTATGACTCAAAATGATTTAATTGCTCGAGTTGGATGAACTATGGAACACATGAACAGCCATCAAGGCACCCGATTTCTGTTTGGGTCTCGATGATAGGCCGATGCTCCTCGTTTTGCTCTTGGGCAATGTGTTGAGCTGCCACAGCTACGTGAAGCATGAGGCCAGTGCCCAGAGTTGAGATGCTCCTGGAATTGCGACTCTACACTTTTTTTTGATCTTCAGGGTCTTAAGCAGCCACGAGTTTTTTGTAATTGACGTCTCCAACGACTTGTTGGATCTTCATATGAAGTTCCATTGCAACAATTATATAATATGATGATGATGATGATGATGATGATGATGAGGGTGAGGATGAGGATGAAGATGAGGAGGATCATCATCATCATCATCATCATCATCATCGTCATCGTCATCATCATCATCATCAGGTATTTGGAATCAAAAAACAACAGGATAGCATTCCATTTTTCCACTTGGATGTGTAAGCCTCAGGAGATCCAGATCTCCGCGAATGGGGCCACCGTGATGAGAAGACACCAGGAGGCGCGGCTTTGGTGCAGGCCAGGTATTGCCATATTACTGTAATATTTACATGATGGGTGGCTATATATTTGGGGGTTTCTATAAATGGGGATACCTCAAAATGGATGGTTTATAAATGTTTATAGTATAACATCCTATTATATAAATAGATGATTTGCAGGTACCCCCATTTCAGGAAACCACCATATGGCTGTATGTGGGTTCTGTATATACCTACACTGGGAATACCACTGGAATGTTACAACTTATATCACTGGAATATTATAACTTATACCTTATAACTAATAATATGATGCAACATGTGCCTTTTCCACTGAAAGAATGAGTATCAAAGACTAACACCAATAGGGACTCAACTTTCAAACATATGGATATGAATGATATTGAATATATTGCAGCGGGCTACCCGTTGAGATCGCTGTTTGAAGCTTTGAAGCAATGCCCTTCACCCTGACAGGATTAGGAAGGTGGGCTTGACTCTATGTTTGTGCACATTTTCTATTTCCTGCAGAGGAAAAATGCTCTTTGCGGTTTTCCGACTTCCGAATTAGTAGCTGCAGGCTGCACTTCATGCAATGACACTCATCACAGAGGACAAGGCTCGAGGAGTTGCCCAGCATGGGATGGGTCAAAGTACCCGGGTACCTCTATCCCACATCCATTGGTGAATCATCATTTTCTCTATTAAAATATGGGTCTTTTGGGGGGTACCCTATTTTAACACACACCCATTTGTTCTGAAATCATCCACTTTTTTGATCTTTTTGTGGGTTGATATTTTTCAACCATACTCAAGGGATTCTTTGGTGTCAAAAGATCGTTCAACTTTGCATGGTTGTCGGTCCTACCCTTAAAAGAACACAAAAGGTTACAGAAGTAGAAATTGGTGACCCTCGAGAAGATGGTTTCTCTCTTACATGGGGTTGCTTCATTTTGTTGCTTTTGCAATCCTTTGTAGCAACTCTCCCAATGTTGTTGTTAGGTTCCGCATGATTATTGGTGAAATCATCATTGTGGTTGGATCGCTTGCCAATTTGTGTTGGGTGAGCCAATTCTTGGCCGCATGCCATTGCAAACAAGACCTTTGTTGCTTGACTTCAGGATGATACCACCACTACAGAAGCCACCACAGTCACCACCGCCACAACAGCAACCACCGCCACCACGGCGACCACGGCAACAACGGCCACCACGGCAGCAACAGCCACCACGGCAACGGCGGCAACGACCGCCACCACGGCAACAACGGTGGGGAAGCTCAGACTAAAATGATGCACAATGGCCATGTGGGGGTATACACTATTTGGGTCTTAAATTTGAGGCTTCCCACGGGTGCAGCCCGAAGAAAGCAACTATGTAGGCCAGATAGCAGGACGCAAAATGACTTGATATTACAAGAGTGAAGTTGGGTAGAAGTAGGGGCTACAAAGATTTGTAAAGACCGCGGGATTTACTGTAGCTATGGGAACTAGCTTCGATGGTTGGCAGGGCAACCGACCAGAATCATACATTTCAGGATGGCTAGTTGACAACTGGTGGACAACATCTAGTGCAAATGTCAGGATACGCTTACTGAGTCCAATATTAGCACAGTGGGGTTTGAAACATGGATACTGACGAGTTTTAAAGCGGGATGTTTGACACAACAAATGACACAACATGACCAACATGACCAACATGACCAACATGACCAACATTTACAGTTCGCCCGGTCTGAAGATTCAACCCTTCCTCAGGTGTACCCATGTCTATCATGGAAATCTAAGGCTTTTCTCAAGGCGTTGTCTGGGAATGTCCCTTTGTGGCCTTTGATTTCAGTGTGCCAATAGCTATAACTCATTCGCCACCTGCCAGGTGAGGGTCTCAATGTCAGAATGTCATAGGGATCACTCGAGGAAAGTAAGTCTTCAAGTCTTCCAATTATTTTGTCTTGATATATTTAGATATATTTAGTATATTTCAATATATTTCATGGAGTTACCCCAGTTTCTCAACCCCATTGGCTGCACTTCCACTGGATAGTCTCAGTCCTGAGGTGTCTACCTCGGCCACCACGACCATCACCACCACCACCGTGGCGCGCGCAGCGGGGTGTTTTTTTTTGGCTGGAAAAGACGGTGAGCGACCAGCCATTAGCAGATACTGTTTGGAATAAAAGCCAGAAGGATTTGATCACCTTCCACCGAATAGATCCGAATAGCTTCTGGATGAATTTGATCATGACCTCGCGTCGTGACTGCAATGATGGGATTTGTAAGGGGATCAAGCCTAATAGCCGCACTGTTAAGCTATTTTCAGGTGAGTGAATTACTATAATTCAGCCTGATACCATGGTTTCGTATTGAATGGGGCATCCCCAAGTCACCATGGGGCTTCAAGTTTCTAAGTCCAGTCATGGTCTAATGACTTGGATGATATGGTGTACCCCTATGTCTTAGGAAACCTCCTAATATGGGTGGTATTTGATATTCGGAGGATTACTAGGAGGAACGACTAGGTGAAGGACGAAGACCTCACCGGGAATACCGACATCTCCAACAGTATCTAGTTGTGATTTTAGCATATTTTAGCAACAAGAATGGGGGATTCAAGCACCAAACATCATCCATTAGAATCCATCATACCCGCGCAGATCCCAATTTCAAGGCATCTTTCAAACTCAATGAGTCTGGATGGGTCTAAGCCATGACTTGGGGTTTGGGAAATTGGTGACCCCCAAACATGGTTCCAAACGTGTTTATGTATATAGAACCGCCTTTATTTCCCATTCAAATTGCCAGACATACTGTATCTCCTGTTTTGGACGCACCGTATAGAGTTTGGGGGAACTTGATGGCTTTGACCTACTGAAAGATTATGCAGCATCAGCACTTGTTGAACGCTATCGGCTGCTTTCATTTTATATTGATATCATATCATATATATACATATGATATACATATGATATACATATGATATACATATGATATACATATGATATACATATGATATACATAGGATATACATATGATATACATATGATATACATATGATATACATATGATATACATATGATATACATATGATATACATATGATATACATATGATATACATATGATATACATATAATGTATAATATACGAAATATGTATGCACGTATGTTTAACGCATGCATTCTACTTATTGGATCTTATTTGGTTGTGAAGGGTCGCATTGTTGCCAGGAGAGTCTCTTTTTTGGCCCAGGTTACAGTGACCACAACCACTGTCACAGAAACGACCACCACAGAAACGATGCTTGGTGGCACCACGTGGCGCGGCCAAAAGGATGATGTTTTGGAGGTTAGCGTTTTGATCATGCACCGGATGTGGATTGTGGATGTAGGGGCTCATTTTCAAAAACTTTTCACCTCAATTTCTTCAGCTCCGCCTACCCCAACATCAGCGAGAGATATGGTAGCTGGTGGCTTCCCTGGATTCATGACATGGCGATTCAATCAACCCCCTTTTCAAGATGAGCCCAGCCCCAAAAAAACCAGGCCATATGTAAGCTCTTATTCTTGCCACCACTCACTAGCAAGGGCTACTATTGGTGGGTCCCCTTCCGTGGGGGCTTGGTTGAATCCCAGCATGATAGCGACATCCAATTACCCGCAATTTTTCAGTTGAGTACTGAGTACGTTCTGGTCCCCCAAAATATCTACCTTGTTCAGTGGGCTGATATGTGAAACATTGTGAAACAGTGACAAACAAATACGCCATTTAATCTATAATTAGATGAAGTAGACAAGTAAGGAAATGATTTTAGATGAAAGTAGAGCCAGCGTGCAGATGACAGCACCATACAATCATCCCACTATATCAAAACTGACAATGGGGCACCATGCATAGGACATGGCGGACTACACGCACGCTCAAGCTCAAGAATGTTTTGTATGCAGACCTCCTTCTTTCATTCATGCTTTTTATGGTCATTGGATTGCCGGATGATTTGGGATGTGGTAAACCATGGTAAACCATGGTAAACCATGGTAAACCATGGTAAACCCATAAAAACGAAGCCATGCCTAATTTGGTAAGCCCTTCGAGGCTCTGAAGATGACCAGTCAGCACTCAGGAGCACGAGCACAACGAATACCAGCACTACAAGCACTACAAGCACCGAGAATACGACCCTCCCAGGCACGGAGGAAGCAGGGCTGGGAAGTGAATGGCAATGGTAGTTGGTAAGGGTTATAAGACAATGTCATGGTCATTATGATCCTAACATAACAGGATAGTTTGTGAAAGGTTATTACACATGTTGTATACATATAATTAGTGTTTTTGTCACATTTTTTTCATAGTATGATCATTATAGTGGTAAATACATGTTGGCTACATGTCAATACAGTTATTGCCAACCATAGTTGCCGAGCACCTACTGACATGAACATCCAAAGTCATGTACTTTTCACAGCCATCTAGGGACCCACAGATTGGGCCGTGCAATAATCATAGCAGAATAATCCATGAACCCCCATGATATCTCCATTCTATCCGTAAATACATCCCCATTTTCATTTGAAACATATTCCGATTAGATATTCCATGATATTCCTATGAATTTCCTTTTCTTATATCAACATTATTTTAACCCGCCCAAGATGACACAATATATCTCATATTCCCCACCGTTTCAACACATGTTTCATCCATGGTTCTAACCGCCTTGCAGGGATGGATAGTACAATAGGTGTGGCCCCTTGCCACGGCTAGAACACGAAATTCCATAAATTCGCTTCATGGCTCGTTTTACAATAATTTGCAGCAACAACCATTCGTAGATTTCGTGGGGTCCGTGGAGAAGAAGGACCGTTTCGTGCGAGAAAAGACAGGGCTTGGGGCAAACATCCGGTTCTGTGCGTATTTTGAGATATCCCCACGATATCTGTCCCAATGATTTCGATTTCCCCTTGTTGGGTTGATTTTCTGCACTGCCAAGTGCTCAATGCTAGGCCCGCCACCGAAGCCTCCGCCTCCCAAGCCTCCCATGGTGGTCTCCGCAGGCGAGGGGCCGGATGGGGGAACTGAAGGATCGATTTTTAGTATTCGCCATCCATTTTTAGAGGTATCAACGTCGTTTACGTAGGAACACCCAGGCTTTTGGGTCGGAAAATCAAGAATTTTTAGTGGAGACGTCCACATTCTCAGCAGGAACATTCATGAAAAGCAATCTATAAACTATAAACGTGGGATTTCCATTGTGTTTGGAGAATTTCTTTCTCTTTGATGATTAAGGGACCCACCAAAAAATGTAGTGCAACGTATTGAATCGATGGGGTTTGGAACTGACAGGGAGACCCAAAAACCGGGTTGGGAAGTCGGGAGATGAATTGTGACTTTGAGATGACCATGTTTGGGTTGCAGGTTGATCATGTGAATCCGGGAAGTACCCCTGAGGCTTCTTTTGAGAAGCGAGGTTGAAACCCAATTTTTCATATGTTTTGACTACATGTTGAGATATTCTTGGTGTGGCCCTGGAAGTCCAGTCCACTAGCGGTGCTCATGACCGATGAGCGGCCCTTCTTTGTCTGCGCTGCAAGAGCCTGCATGCAGTTTCCCTTGGCCTTAAAGGATGGATGATCGTCGTTAGATGAAACACGGGTTTTCGCGCACTTAAATGGAACCAACAAACCTTCCGAAAACCTGGGAAACGCCACTGGGTACCCCAACTATCGTTCTGCTCAAGCGGTTTGCTTCCCAAAGCAAAACTTCTTACAATCTGAGGTGTTCAGGGCCTTGGATTTTGACCCGATACTCAAACATATTCATTGTTAGAAAATTGTTGCAGTTTCAATCCACCGTCTTGTTTGTTGAAACCCAATTCTTTCATACGAAAATTACACGTGTTTTGCGTGCAAGACGTTCTCTTCCGCAGCTGAACCATTTGATGTAACGGGCCGCCGGCGAGAAGCGCGGGGCGGGTGCCGCGGGCCGCGGAGGCCGCGTGTGGGCCGAACGGAAGCATGTCAGGTGCGGTGCGGTGGTTTGGGGGTCTGTGAATTCAGGTCGTGTCGAAAAAAGGGTCCAGGAGGGATGAAGACGGTTGGCAAGTGTCCTGTTCTGTGGCCTCCTGTCCAACTGAATCCTAAATGAGTTGTTGTCTATGATTCATGTCATAGAGTTTCTATCAGATAACATTTGGTGATAAAGTTGTCAGTGGCCGTGTCCGTCCAAAGGGCATAGGGTCAGTTGCAAAATTCGCGGGCCATCGACGATGGAGTATAAACCGCCATTTCGCAGGTGTCTCATGTGACACATGTGATTCATACGGACTCTGCGCATTTTGTGCTGACAACCCATCTAATACAGACCAGCTATGAGTGTAAACAACAGACAACACACATAGACAAATATAGTTTTATTATATTTATTCTCTCGATTTCGGTCAATGTTTTTAAATGTGGCTAGCAGCTTCCTGGCGTAGCCAAGGCCAAATGGTTCTGCGCTGCAGCAAGTTCTTTGGCGACAAACCCATGTGTGGTTGGATCAGTTGGATACCACTTTTCCTTCTCCGACAATGGCGATCTTAAGAGGAAAAAATATTGCCACCTACAGTAGTACATACTACTTCAATTTTTTTAAAACTGTTTGTTGGGGGAGGGGGGGTTTAGTATGGAGGGGTATTTTTTTTGGCATTTTTTTTTTGTCCTGGCTCCTGGTGGCTCCTGGTGGCTCCTAGTGGCTTCTGTGGCTTCTACGGTCCTGGTGGCTTCTGTGGCTTCTGTGGCTTCTGTGGCTTCTGTGGCTTCTGTGGCTTCTGTGGCTTCTGTGGCTTCTGTGGCTTCTGGTGGCTCCTGGCTCCTATGACTCATCTATCATCTATCGATCAATCTATCAGTGAAGCATGTTCACCAGGTGCATGTTGTGCTCTAGATACACATCCATCTATATCTATCTCCATCTCCATATCCATCTCTATCTATATCTATATCTATCTAACTCTATCTATACCTATCTATATCTGTCGATGTCTATCTATGTCTATATCTATGTCTATATCTATGTCTATATCTATGTCTATATCTATCTATATCTATTTAAATCTATCTACATCTACATCTACATCTGCATCTGCATCTGCATCTACATCTACATCTATATCTCTATCTCTCTATCTCTCTATCTCTCTATCTCTTTATCTCTCTATTTACCTATCTATCTATCTATCTACCTATCTGTCTGTCTGTCTATCTATCGATCTATCTATCTATCTATCTATCCATCTATCCATCCATCCATCTATCTATCTATCTATCTACCTATCTCTCTATCTCTCTCTCTCTCTATCTACCTATCTACCTATCTACCTATCTACCTATCTACCTATCTACCTAGTTACCTATCTGTCTATCGATCTATCGATCTATCGATCTATCTATCTATCTATCTACCTATCTATCTATCTATCTAAAAGGTTTGCATTATCATCGAGATGATGTTCAAAGCCCAAGCCAACCCTGAACCAAACCAGAATATACATTACACCAACCTTATTTCAAGAGATC
>Ga0126342_10012595_pt1 | contig 15072 bp, 21 predicted proteins | sample Cyp1metagenome_FD_92528 | JGI IMG/M metagenome (GOLD analysis project Ga0126342, IMG submission 92528) | Coral microbial communities from Lord Howe Island, Old Settlement Bay, Australia - Cyphastrea 1 metagenome | ecosystem: Host-associated > Invertebrates > Cnidaria > Coral ...
ACAAAGTGCCCCCCCCCCAGTTGGAATTTTTGTCTTATTACCCCATGAATACTAAAATTTTCCCAGATTTTTTGCTTTTACAAAGTGCCCCCCCCCCCCAGTTGTAATTGTTGGTTTATTACCCCATGAATACTAGGTAACTAAGTCGTTATAAGTATCAAATATAGTTGTAGCCCCGTTAGAGCTGTAAGTGTGCAGCAATGTTGCGCAGTAGCCTTTTGGCATCCACCCTGAAGGTGTCCGGAAGGTCGGCCCGAAACTCGTGGCCTGGTATGGCGAGCACATTGAACAGGGCCTCCTTGTCCTGCTGTAGCTCCCACGGTCGAGGAAGCTGAGGCAGAGCCGGCACAGCTGCATTCTCCTCCAACTCCAACTCCAACCGGCCACGTAGTTTGGCACCAGATCTGGTGGCCAAAAGGTCCTCACCTAGGACTCAATGACATTAAATTACTCATTCATGATTCATGATTAATGATTGATTGATTCATATATTATAATCTATACTATGACTATGTTTTATATAAGTAATAAAATAGACTAATAAAACATGACATTGTCATTAACGAGTCATGAGTCACGAGTCATTCATCATTAATCAATGTATCATAGAATCATATATCACATATCATATATCATATATCATGAAAAAATCCAATGAATTATTAAGTATTTATCCGCCGGTAAGTTTCATTGAACCCCCCTTTTAAGTACTTCGAGATGTCTATGGATCAATACTTCTAGAGCAATTTGTTAGGGGATGAACATCCATAAATCCCAGCTATTTTGATGTGAACTACAGGGGTACAGGGTTTTGTCCCATCCCTATATATCATGATATATGGAGGTTTCCTGAAATAGGGGTACCCCTAAATCATCAATTTTAAGAGGATTTTCCCTTACCATCCAGCTATTGGGGTATCCCGCTTTATGGACACCTCCATATATCTACAGCATCATCGACACCATGATCGAGCCCCTGGGGCCACAAACCAAGGCCGCAAGCATCACAGGTGAGGCTTCCTGCTGTCTCTTAAGCCACAGGAAAACCATGATATATAGGGATATCTATGGATATATGGTAGGGAAAAACTATATAGCTAGAGGGATATCTATACCTGCTCCTTCCATCTCCCCTGAAAAGTAAGGATACATGAAATAACCCGGTTCTCTGACCCAAAACCTGCATTTCCCATTTGCCCTGATGTCTCCGCGGCAACTTTTGTCAAGCACATCGTGGACGATCAATCCTGACTGTCCGGGATCCTGGATGCAAGTGGGTTTAGGACAAATTAGTTGATTTTTGACCCATAAATTGTATATTTATTTTAAGGTGATCAAATATGTTTGTATAGAACGCGTAGAATGATAAAGGTGATAAAGGGTTGTTTAAGTTTCAATCTGCATCCATAATCAAAAGACCGGCGCTCACATAATGCGAGTAAGCCGCTTCCATGCAGCGCAAAAGAGTGTTCTTGATAGTCTGAAGAATCGAAACCCTTCGACTGACTCGCGATGGTCTACCTACGTAGTCTTCGTCAGCCTGACAGCTGTAAACTAAAGGGTTCCAAACCCATTCAGAGACTTTGCTTTGCTTCTCCATGTCGTCGGTGATGTGAGCCAACCGATGTAGGTTTGGCATCAGCATGAACAACTGCCTTCGTGAGTGAAAACAAACACGGACTGCCTCTCCATATTTTTCCAAAAACATGTCGCCCTGTCTTGCTAAAAAACTAGCTTTTTCAGACTTGATCCAAACATCTTGCTTGTAGAGGCCTGACAAGAACGTACTGATGGCTTCAGTAGCATCGCAAACAATCATGAATAGTTCATTAGATTCCAGATCGTTGCGATTAGATCTGCACTCATGCAACAACCATTTTGAAATCACTGTAGTTGCTGCCCCTTTGCTCCATCTGCCGCATGGGAAAACATTGCTCTGTGGCCAAGACAGAGAGTCCTTGCTGAATCGACGAACCACTGGGGATATTTTGTTGTTTGTGCACCATGCCAAGTACCGGTTTGTAACTGTCTCAAGTCGAGTGTCAATACTTCCTTCAAACATAGTGCTCAGCGCAAACACAATGATTGCTGAAGCCAGGTAGGTTCTGCCTATTCCAAGATGCCACGTATGGAATAGATCGAACTCAAAGAATGCCGGTGCATCTTGTGGATCCACCACTAAGCCCAGCAATGCTGGAGCTCTTGCAAATGGGCTCAGTGTGTTGATGCTACTCTTCCACGTTGGTTCTGAAGTCAAATCTTCCCAAGGATAGCCAGGCAAGTCGGCACAACACCTGTGGCATATCCCCTTTGGGGATGCCTTGCTAGTCTGGTGCTTTGCCACGTTCTGGAAAGACCTGTTCAAACAGCCGGCCTTGACAATAAAGGGCCAGTCGCCCATCACCCGGATGGTCGCAAAGAATTTTTTTTTGCCAGACCTGTCAGTTACCCCAGTCTCATAGAGCATGCGTAGGTCTTGAGTCAAAACTCTCAAAAGATCTTGGAATACATCGATCTCTTGTCCATCGTCCAGTTTGTAGAATGAACGCGGCAAAACAGAAAGCAAAAAGCGAGTAGTCCACGTTGAATGTTCAAAGTTCATTCTGTTGAATGCAAATTCATCTCTCTTCTTTGAAGTTGAAATTCCATGGCCCAAAACACTGTGCGCGCTAAGGATCATAATTGGGGCCTTTTTGAGGGTGCGCCCCTCGTCGCCATGAATGAGTAGAGCACATGTTCGTGACAAGTCTATGTCTTCTCTTTGAAACACTTCGTGTCCCCCATTGATTTTGCGATACCTTTCCCAAAACAGTGTCCAGATAGCGCAGCAGCGATCGTGATTTGGAGTTTCAAGTCCTGTTAGGTTGTGCCATAAGTTGTGCTTCATGATGAAAGACGCCCAAGCTGACATTTTCACATAGTGGATTACGCCAGTGGGTACCTTCAAAGAATTCAATGGAAGCCCAAGCGTAATTTTGTACTTCTTGGACAAGCGGTGGGCATCCCTTTCTGATTTTTTTTCAGCACATGACGCTAATGCTGCAATACTGCTTGCTGCAGCTTGTGGAACTTCCCGTGTGATTGCACGAGCTGTTCGAATAGCCACTGCACAGGGAACCTAAGCGGTGGAAATGATTGTTAGTTCAAAAGATTTCACAAAAGTAGGGTGAAACAGTCTCACAACAACTCACTGAGTCTGGAAATCGAAGATTTAGTTTATGCCTGTGAATTGCTGAGGTTTTAACCCCCGCTCCGATTTCGCTGACCAACTGGCGAAGGCCTGGCCCAGCACCTGGCTAACATACTGTGCCAAGTTGAAACTAGACGATACTATGATGTAAAGTTCTTGACGCAGCCAGATCAGTCAGCAGAACTCAATGTATTGTTTTTTTTCTTCCTCTGCGACTGCATCTTAGCAGGGGGAATTTGTGACCCCAGACCCCCTACAGTGGTCATGTCAATTTCAACTTTCAACCGTTGAGATTTCAACGGTGCTTCAAGATAGCAACATGTCAGAAAATGATACGCTAGATCACTGACATCACTCAGTCGGCTGGCGGGTTTGGCAGACTCTAATCACAATTCCAAATGGTGGAGACTTTATGGTGCGTAAAGGTTACCAAGAAAATGGAAATGAAAATTGTTCATCCCACCGTCCACCAGTCCCAAAGAGATAGGAAAAGTATGTGCTTAACGCCTGCGGCGTTTGGGGACCGACTTAGCCTTTGCCTTGGGCAATGCATCCTCTGCAATACGCTTGCTCTGTCGGGGTTTGTCATCAGTCCTCCGGGAAGTGTCCGCCGCATTCTTATCCAGGAACTGCTTTGACTTCCTTAATGGATGAGCTGGGTGAACTACATCCTTTGACTTAAGATATACAAGAAATCATATGTAGTGTTTTTTGGGGGCATTGATCTAAAAGTGGAATCATAAGGCAAGATCTCTTAAGTTCGTAATTGTCCTATATGTTAATATTGGACTCTACCTTGCTAGCACTGGCATCTCTTGACCGTTCAGGCCGTGGCCGAACTTTGGTTTCAGCAGCAGTGGCGCGACTCGTCCTGAGCATCGGGTTAACAGGATGGCCATGCAGGGATACTCTGGTTATGGAAATTGACACCTGGGTTCATACCACTAAGTTCGATACGTGAAAGTGGCCTTCTTCATCTTTTCATGGGCCAGGTTCCACCACCTTGTATGGAAATGAAACAAAGGAAACCCTTTATTGTATGAAACCACTTTTATACTAGTATTGATTTCATGGACCCGAGTGGATCAAATGAGGCATCGGCTCCCCACCAAAGCTAGATGACTCTCCCTTCGCAAGCTCATCGTTCAGAACATCATATTCCGTCTCCAACTTACCGATGTGCTCGGTCAATGTTTTCAACGACCTAAGCTAGAGGATATATTTTTTTGTTTGGCATACATGGGATATAAGAAACATTCCTGTTACTCACATTGGGAAAATCAAGGCTTCAACGCTGCATTGGACTCACTGGTATAGTCCCGTTTGATCTCCCGGCGCAGGCTCTTCAATTTGGTGATGGTTTTGAGGCAACTGTCCATAAACTTCTTGAAGTGCTCTTTGTTCTAAAGGGTTGGCAAAGATAGGTGAAGTAAAATGTACAATCATCGAAACATAATGTTTATATTTTTAAAATGAGAACAACAAGGATGAAAGAACCCTCCAATCCTGAATGTTCTTAGCATTGGTGATAGCATCTTGACCGGGAGTAGCAGAGCCATTTGCAGCTTCTGCGGTAGCAGCTGGTACGGCCATGCGGTTGACCCCATCTTCCAAGTCGTTGAACATGTCATCAGCAATCGCCACCGGGGCGTCGCCCTCACAAAGATTAGGATGCTTAAGTTTGTGTTGGGGATATTTTTATGCAAATAGTGCCAAATGAACACCAAAGATTTGTTGAAAAAAAAATCCATAAATTTCTAACCGAGCCTTTTCGAGGGATCTTTTCTTATCTTCAATTTCCCGGGCATCTTCCTGGCTTCCCCGTTCCCGGGTCACAACCCAGAATTCCATGACATTGTCATAGACGTTGCACCTGGCACGCAGGCGTTTTTTGGGCAAACAGTGGTGTCAGGAGTAAGGAGTACGTTGGAGGCCTGCAGTGGGTCTTGACTCGCTCAGGGGCTTGACAATAGGCTTTGGCTCCATTGATACGAGTCCTGGGCCAAACCAATTTGATAACATTTGAAAATATTTGTAACTAAACTGCTGTGTAATTGTTTTTGCAAACAAAAGTTCGTAGTCCAAGAGAGATCCACCTTCATCTCAGCTTCCGAGTACCAGCCCGCATCTCTGGTGATTTTGATGCTGCGTTTGTTTGTGACGATGCGTTCCATCTCGACTAGGAATTTGTCCTATCATGGCTCATGACCATAAAACCGCTGGACTTAGAAACAATAATCTCTAAAGTCAATACCAATTCATTTGATTGAATTTTCACAATTCAACCACTCCTTAGACCAATTCACCTCTTGCAAGCACAGTGCCATTTGGGTTCTTGCTGCTGTACCCTTCTCCCACTCCAACTTGATGAACTCTGGTGCTGCAAGGTCAGTCCGCTTGGACTTCTCTTGCACCATTCTGCGAACTCGTGCCTTTGCAGCATTGAGGAGCTTCTCCTGAGCACCCATGGGAAACAAGTTGCCATGACAAACGGCAGTAAACTTGACTGCTGGTATGGCTAACAGATTTTGAGTGCATAGCAAGATAAAATATATAAGGCTTGTTTAGCAAAGTATCACGCCGGGTCAAAATAATTTTCTTCCTCTTGCGTCGGCCAGGTCCTGCCACCTGTGGTTCCTTCGCTTTGCCTTCAGGCGCCGGTGGATCATCAGGGTTGGGACACTCTTCACCATCTTCATCATTAGAATCTTCCTCTTCTTCCTTTACAGTGAATCCACTAAAGGCCAAGGCCAGTTGAACTGACAAATCATCGACTTCAATTTCCCCATCCTTAGGCAGTCAGTTAGCAACAATTCAGATTGAATAGAACGTACATGACTTTGTTTCAGTTGCTTTGAAGGTTTGTAAGCCGAACACGTTCTCATAGCCATCGACCTCTACAGGGTCCAACTGGTCCACCTTTTCAGTTTCCTCACCCATAGGAGTGGCAACCTGCGACATTCATATGTTGGGAGCGCTTGAAAGGGAAATTAAACAAAATAGAATGGTCATATAATTGTTTTGTACTATATCCAAAGATGGCCTCTGTCGCTGAACTCCCCGGCTCAGCTGGGCTGCTGGAAGCCTCCAAAACCAAAAACAAAAAGATGCATGAATAATTGAAAGTTTGGTGATTTTCAGAGCTGCATTGCCATGTTAAACATCTAATATCAGTATGATTAGTGGACTTGCCTCATGGGCCACTTCAGTTGAAGCTGTAGTGGAAAGGTCATCCCTGCTTAGATCCTCCATTTGCCCAACTTGCTTGGCCACAGGCGGCAGCAGGAGCTGCGTCTGGTCAACCAAGGCAACCTCAGAGATCGGCTGGGCATGGGAGGGGATGCTATAGGGGCTAGCGAGTTATAATAGTTACATACAGGGTTCTGGTAAGATGATCTATGATCTATTAGAAGTGTAAGGTTTGTAGAATTTTTGAGGTTTGTGCTGGAGAAGTCTCAGTAGCCGTGACGCCCAGCTGTTTCTGAATTTCCTCCATGAAAGTGGTGCCGGGGCAAGAAGAACAAAAAATGTAATGAATCAGTAACTACCATCAGGCCCTGCCTCAATTTCCATCATCAGTTTCTGTTCCTCATCTCTAAGATCGTCATCAGGCAGCATGTCGCCCATGACATGTCGGAAGCCAGCCTCAAGAGAGGAGCAAGACCAACGGTTGGACATGTTGGTATAAGGGTCGGCTACAACAACTTTCACCCTTTGAGCAAAGGTTGCCAATAGGATGAGCATAGTTCAGGCTCATGGTATTCACTGCCAAATGTGCACATGTAGCTTCCACAAAAAAACAATACAGAACCTGATCATACCTGATAATTCTCATTTTTTTCCTTTCCTCATCGGCGTCGATGTCCAAGTAGCCCACTGGATCCGGGCAAGATGCAGGAAAAACAGCTAAGTCGGCATGTTTTTTGGTGGTTCCCGAGCCATGTCAAAATGCAGGTTTTACACTACGGGACATTATGGGATATGTGCGGGAGATTATGGGATATTTACGGGTTCCATACGGGTTTCCCAAAATGCAGGTTTTGTCGGAATATGGGATTTGTATGGGAAGAATATGGGATTTTATGGGTAATTATGGGATTTGTATGGGAAGAATATGGGATTCCTCTCATATCCCAACTTTTGCCCACAAATTCCGATGAAATTCCGATAAAAATGTTTAAATTAAGGATATTCTGCATATCAACAGTTCATTCCGACTTAGTTGTTTCCATTCGGAATTCCGAATTGAAGTTTTAGTAAAACCCTTTAGGTTTCCATTTCGACCATTTCCATCCGTTTTGAAAAGGAAATGTCTTCAGGAATGGTGTGTGGAAGCAATTCTTTCCAATGCATCGGGAGGCATAGATATTTACAGCCCCGTGCATATTCATAAACAGTGTGAAGGCCTGCAAACGCAAACAGGCCTTGCTCATCAGCAGCTTCATCGCTCATGGTCACAGTCTCTGGTCCTGAAGGCGGCGTGTCGACGAAGCAGGGTGAGCGAAATAGATTTTTATGGCTGTTGGTCTGGTTTGCAAGAAGTTCATCTCGAAGCCGTAGGACAGCAGCACCAAATGCTTTGGGGTAATTCCTAAGTCAGGTTGGCAAACAGCAATCTCTATAATTGATAACACATTTTTCAATTAACAACATTTTAACACAGTTGAAATTGATTTTTAAAAAATATGGTGAAATTTGGCCAAACTTCTCCGTTCCACGAAGTTTGTCTGTTCCTTTGTAGCACACCTTGCCAGCCCTGTTGGTGTACTTCTCAACTGTGGTGATTTTCGATTTGAATCCCTTTTTTGACCCAATGTCAAGTTTGCCAATACTACGACTGTTGCTGTAGGCCCAATGCCTTTTGGGGCTTTGGGATCCGTACATCATCATCCACCATCGAGTCTTCCAGACCTGGGCGAGGGTTATGTAGTAGCTAATTTACCGGGGATTGGGGCTGCACACTGAAAATGGCAAAGATTGGATTCTGGGGCTGTGACTGCACATGTCCCAAAGACTTGGTATTGTCGTGCCAAGAAGTGTAGCCATGCCGGGTAGTAATCAAGGACTGAACTTCCCGGCTGCTCCACTACCCATACACCAAAGCATGCTGTCACCAGTTGACAAAGGCATATAGTCCTAGGGGATGCAGGATGAAGATATACATGGATCTCTTTGATGTTGAAATATTCTAAGCACATGGTGGGCTTTGTTAGCGGCTATATACCATAAATTCCCATTCAGACCCCTTTTCAACTTTTGGCAGGTCCGATCCTTTCCAAGAGGCAGTTAGCTTCTTTCACACTCTTGTACCAGTCACGGCCAATGGAAGCTGCTGCACTGCGCCCACTGGTACCCACGTTCATGCCACAGAAGGAGGAACATTTCATAGCAAGCCAAGCTATAAAATCTTGGGATCGCCCTTTCATCACCATAACGCAGGCTAGTCTTAGCTGAAATTTGTTCAAAACATGAACTCTTGAAATATATATTATACCCTAAATACCCCATACAAAAATGATAGCCAATCAATACGAATAATAACCAATTATTTGGGGAACCTTTGAAAGAATTTCATCTATCAAAAGATATGAAGATCAGTCAAGAAACATAAAGCCAGAATTGCTCGTCAAGTCATAGTAGTTTGAAGTTTTGCGGCCCTTCCTTGTTTTGGAGTTTTTCTGATCAAAGAACTTGATGTCCAACCGGGCTGCCCGGTACCCTGCCTCCCGCTGGCTGTGCGTGCAGGCAGACATGCCTGCAAAGTATTCCACCCAGTCGACCTCCTGAAGGCCAAGTTGGAGAAGGGACTATGGCTACCTGGGGTGGTTGATGATTCCCCCACCTCATCGAGGTTGTAGAGGCCCTTCGTGTGGTAGATCATGACTATGATTTTCAAAAAAGCCTTGGAGGAAATGCGTTGGTGCTTGGGAAGGGTTCCATTAGTTGTGGAAGCTTCGTGCAAGAAGAATTGGATTGAATATGATTGACCATATTTGACCTTGACACCTTAGGCCTTAAGATTATTTGACTTTAAGAACAATCAGTTAAGTGACGGTCGGAGATCCCAATTTTCGGAGCATCCATAGCAGGAAGGACAAGTCCATCTCATGATCAACATGACTCTGGGGCATGGCGTCTACAGGCACTCAGCTAAACTTCACCCTCTATTGAACTTTTTCTGATAGAAAAAGCAGCAGTGGAGTCAAGCATTTGGAGACGATTTGCTGGATGAAAGTTTTTTTGGACACAACTCAGTATGAGAAGAAACCCAAACATGTCAGGAGCACTTCGGCTTTTGTAGATTGCCTTCCTCACTCGCCGGGGTCTGGACACGCTGCCCAAACATCCACGCCATAGACCTCATTTTGGGCATCGATGATTGTTTTGGTTTATTTCCCACTTGAAGATCAATATATAGGGGATTCGAATTGGCTGGGAATGGTTTCTGAAGAGAAGATCATGACCCTTTGTTCTGATATGTCGTGATTTGAAGGAAAACAATCCACTCTTGTCATCCCATAGCAATACTTTTCATCTTCATCGATCTCTCTCAAACCGTCTTGGCTTCACTGCAGGCAGCAGACAGCGACGAACTATGCTATCCACCGGCTGGCAGTCGACAGTGAGGACTGCTTTTCCCAGTTCACGGCCAACCCCTTACTGAGCATCTTGTTGATAAATAACACATAAGAAACATTAAGAGACCATGGGTTGATTTATTTGGGAAGGCCATGTTCTTCAACTGACTTTGCATCAGCCCCAAAGCGACTTGAAAAGCTAGGCGAAACTCGATATACCAAACCAAATTGGTCATAGACATTGCATGCTATGCATGCTGAACCCCAAGAGAAAAGTTGGAACTTAGTCCACGTCCTCAGACTTGGTCAAGCGTTTCAGAAGCTCAATGGCACTTGACTTGCACTCGCCCTTCTCCTTTTCAAACTCATCCCGATCATACTCACCCTGCCGGTTCTCGATATAGCGAGCCTCATGATTGAACATGGGAAAAACTAATGTGGAGATCTTTATGAACAAACAGTTCAAGCCATGGTGTTTGAATTCAGGCTTGTCTAGAGTCTAGAGGAAAGGCAAGAAACACAGCGAACAGCAGCAGCACATGCAATGACCAACATCATGTGGTGATTGCCTTTCGTATTGACATCCCAGCCGAAGTAAGCGAGTCGCTCCAATCATCACCAACCCATTGCCTCACTGTGCAAGAAGGCCTGGCCCAATACGTGGTGAAAGTGACATACTCAAACTCACAGCTGGCAATGCGATCCTTGATTTGCTGTTTCAACCCGTCCAACTCCAACCCTTTGTCAATACTGCTCACAAACTTTGACATGGTGTAGATCATGCGTTCACTGGGAGGGTAAACTGTTTCCCCACGGCGTCTGGAAGACCCTGAAGATCGAGACTTGCGCTTGGGCTGTGCTGTCGTTTCACCTGGGTTGGCATCTGGTGCTCTTGACCTCTTTCTGCCTGTCTCCTTTGTCTCCCTACGCTCATTGCATGCTTTGGTCCTCTTGTTGGCTTTGGTCTCCTTCTTCTTGATCTCAGTCTTGTCGGTGCCCTTCTTCGGCTTGCTCTTGGTGATGACTTTCGATGCCTGAGCAGCATCAAGGTTCAGCCGGCTCTTTCCCCTGAGTCTGCGGGTAGGTACCTCAATGGTTGGAATGGTGACATCCTCTGGGACATCCTCCTCAACATCAGCACCCTTTGAGTCTTTTGAATCATGATCTCCATGGTCAACCCCGGAAGCTTTGGAGGGACGACATCCCTTTCCACGACCACGGCCACGGCCTCGCCCCTTGCTTTCAGCAGGGGCCTTCAGTCGAAGTTGATCACGACGTGTGATCACCTGGAGCAAGTGGTGGCACAAACACTAGTTGTATAAAAGTAAAAAAACCTGATGTTCTATGGTTTATGTTTCAAATCATTTGATCCCATAAACTTGAACTCATCTTATGCAATGTTCCCCATAACATTTTTGTTGCACTTTTTTGGTGACCCTCTGACCTCCCTATCCTTTGTAGCCATTGGCTTCTCACTCTCGGTGGCTGGCTTGGGCTCTGGTGGGGTCGGTTCAACTGGAACATGACCCACAGGCGATGAAGTGGTGGCATCAGGAACACAAGTTGGTTTTTTCCGATGAATGTTGATCAGCGGAACATTCTGGTAATTGCTTCGGCGTTCATCTGCATCTTCAAAAGAATGAACCTTCTTAGTTGGGGCTGAAGGTGGCGTAGGCATCCCGGTAACCAACTCTGGCTGCGTTTCATCATTATCCCCACAAGCTTTGTCAGGAGTCTTCGTACCTAGAGGGCACAATTTAAATATATAAAACAATCCCCATATAAAACAATCCCCATATAAAACAATCCCAAGCAAAACCTTAGGTTGTTTTAGAACCATAGTATTCTTGAAAAATGACCATGACCCTTAAACAAATTTACAACAAACTCCTCCTGTCACCGTGGTAGCAGCTGTGAGCTCTGGTGTCAAGTTCCGCTGGACAGGATTGGAGATTGGAGCACGCTGCGGAGTCGCAGCACGTCGCATCGCCTGGATCCTTGGGGAACGGCGGCTGGAACTTATTGATAACTTGGGCTGGTGTTTTTTTTTTTAAATTGGCTGAAACAATGGGGAAGTAATCAATACACCAAGTCTCTCCAACAGCCTTTGTTGCTTTTGCAAAAGACTCTCCAGGTACTTGATCCTGTCTTGAGCTTTTTCCAAGATACCTTAACCGCCATTCAATGCCATAGAGGTGGGAAGGATTGCAGATGGTTTCAAATGATTGTTGATTTCATATGTTAGTAAACTCTGCATATTATGATGTTAAGTTATATCAATGCCACACGGTTGCATGACATGATGGTGCATGTAAGCTACGCTTCTTCCCACTGTCAGTCTCATCTGGTTCTGAGGCTCCAGTCTCTGCGATGGCAGGGGCAGCCACCGTTTCAACTGGAGGAGCCGAAGGGGCCGGTGCAGCAATGGGTGGATTGCAGGGAGGTTCACCAGGCACAGTCTCTGTATCAGAACGTTCACCATCAGATTGCTCTTCATTCTCATCCTGGCGTTTGCAGGTTACTTGATGATGACTTATATCGATATATTGATAATGTTGGTCCATAACCCTTTTTGATGAGCAAAGTATATATTTCTCAAAAAACCAAAGCAATCTTTTCTGTTGGTGTTCAATTCATGCAGTCCTCTGAGATGAGTCCAGCCTTGTGCTTTCGATTCAACTCGTTTACCGTGTCCTGCCACAGCAGGTGCTATGGATAAGACATGATAAAGAATTTGGACTTTTTTGGTCAAAGCTGGTCCAACTTGGATTCATTACTTACCCCGCCTGTAAGTCTGGATTGGCAATCAAAACAAGATCCTGAAAGTCCCGGTCCTGGGGAGAGAGCTTGGCATATCAAGTATTGTTCATTTTACATAGGCTATTTTTTACATCCTACAACTGGGAAAAACACCATATGTAAACCAAACTAGTGGTTGCAAAACAAGTGGCCAAGGAGGGGTCTCCACGGTTCGCTTTGCGTTTAGTCAGTCTCAACATCTTTCTCAACTCCCACGAATCATCATCAACTATGTTGTCAGCCACCACCCTTTGATTGTTCAGGTAAAAGCTTTCCACTTGATCCCTCAAAGGGCCGATGTCTGGCAACTTTTGCTGGGCTGCAAACATTCTGTGGACACATGGGGTCAACACTTCGCTGTTGAGAACACACTGTGGTATGTTGGCATCTCTGGACTTTCCCTTTCCGGGGACCTCCTGCACCAAGTTCTCACCCGCCCTGATGCGTTGACGAGTTCCCGCTGAGTCATCCCATTCTTTGCTTAGTTCAGCACAGTCGAACATGGGGGCATCCATTGTAAGAAACTGGGAACCAAATTTAGCATGAGCCAAAAGTAGGACTGCAAACAAGCAGGTGATCAAATTCAAAGATTCCATCTTGATCATTTCAAAAAAAAACAGCTCGCCCTCACCGTGGCAGGAGTGATCTGAGTTCACGGCCATTGGAGCGGTATGGCATCCGCTTTTCTCTGAAAAAAGTCCAAAACGGCTGCCAAATGACCGGGATGGGTCAAAAGTCAGGTTTTCGTCACAAGATCACGGTTTTCGTCTGGGAACTTGTTATAACCATGATTTGGGACTTGATCCTGCTTTTTTTAAGGATTTGGTTGCTTAAGGTATATATATATATATGTTGGACATGTTGTATTTCCCATTTTTGTTGGAACAAAAAATATGTCCCACGAAGGGAATATTTATTATGTGGGCTTCGCCGAATCCCCGAAAGTTATCCGTCTGGTACCCCGAAATTCGATGAGCTTCATCCGAAAATTTCCGTTGTATGAACTAGCCTCTGGTAATTTTAATGGTGATTTTAATGGTGATTTTAATGGGATTTAATGGGTTCTAATGGTGATTTTAATGGGATTTAATGGATTCTAATGGTGATTTAATGGATTTAATGGGTTCTAATGGTGATTAAATGGGATTTAATGGGATTTAATGGTGATTTCATGGGATTTAATGGAACTCTCTGGTGATTACCCTCTGGTAATGACTGTTACATAGCGACATAGAATAGAAGCCATGGCCCAGTCGATTTATAGTGGATAAAAACCCATTCAAAATAGTGGATCTTTCCATAGCTATGTGGCTCTTTACCAGAGGGTAGCATTCTTGGATACTCCTATTTTCAGGCCCATTGATGTTTGGTCAATTTTTTTCAGCAAAGGGAGTGATGGTTTCCGCATTCGAAGCAACTCCACAACATTTTCCGGGGACTTCAGTGGTTGGTGGGGCCTGCGGGACCACTGTTCATGTTGAGTGTTTTCATCCAGTTTTAGGGCTACCGACTTGACCCGTAGCCGTAGGGCATGTTTTTTGGGGGTATGGTCATACATCCCATGCCAATCCTTAATAGTATCCCCAATTGAGGACTTGATGACCAGCCCTCAAGAACTGGGGCAGTTTTCCGAAGTTTTGACCATGGCTCTTATGAAATTATCAGGGGTGCAGGGGATATGGTGGGGTTAGCCCTTTCTCATGAAGTATGTTGATGCCATAGGGTGAAATGGTGTAGTTAGATGATAACCCTGCAACCAGAAATGATCCAAACCATACGCGTGCAGCCTGTTGCAACCGCACGTCCACACCAGGCATGCTCCAGTCATTGAACAGCATGACAAACTGATGTAGCTCCACATCAATCTCACGGATCATATCCTGCAACACATGGGACTTGGTCTTGAACTTCAGGACGTTCTCTCTGAATGACAAAACCTCTGCACGAGACTGCAGAGACAGTTCCAAGTGAATCCTGCAAAAACCTTTATACCCATGCCTCTCACCTTCCGGCGTAGTGTTGATGTAGTGATTCAGAATGCCTTCGACCTTGGTGAGCCCAGTGAAGCATTGACGCAAAAAACTCAGCAAACGAAGTCCCCTGATCTGCATCGCGAGGACAAACATATCATGTTGGTTATCTTATCCCCATGGCATCCCATTAATAAAAACCATTCATATCAATCATAGTAATAACCTTCAACAAGGTGCAAAACAAGTTAGACTTACTTGTCTACCTCTTTATCGCTTCCGGGTAGCACATATGATACAAACAAATACTTTACGTCGTGTGATCCCCACCATGTCATTTATACATGTTGTTACTGGCAAATCTTCTGGCATTCTACCTGACATATCTTCTGGCGTTCTATTTGGCATTCTATCTGGCATTCTATCTGGCATATCTTCTGGCATTCTATCTGGCATATCTTCTGGCATATTATCTGCTCAAATCTTCTGGCATTCTATCTGGCAAACATTCTGGCACTTTATCTGGCATATCTTC
>Ga0126342_10012596_pt1 | contig 15071 bp, 15 predicted proteins | sample Cyp1metagenome_FD_92528 | JGI IMG/M metagenome (GOLD analysis project Ga0126342, IMG submission 92528) | Coral microbial communities from Lord Howe Island, Old Settlement Bay, Australia - Cyphastrea 1 metagenome | ecosystem: Host-associated > Invertebrates > Cnidaria > Coral ...
ATGAACAACAAGAAATAACCATGTATTAACATATATGTAAAAACATTAAAAAATGTAACATATACCTCCCCACGTCTATGTTACATTTTCTTGGGCCCCTGTAACATATGCTTGTTGGGGGGGTCCCCCCCCCTTACGTATAGATTACGTATGGTTTCTTCGTATGGAAGGGGGGGGGCTAAACAAATGTAACATGCAGGCGGGAGGTACATGTTATATTTGTTTGCCCCCCCCCCCTCCACCTTGTATGATAGCTATATGGAGGGTGGGGGGTCAAAAAGAATTATTGTATCTTACATTTTTGGGGTCCCCCTGGTTTTCGGCAAGCCAAGGGGGTAGGGATGGACCAGCACAAATCGCAAAGGAGTCCATGATCTGGTATAGCAACAGGCCGAACAATCTTCCGTAAATCATCAACGCTCTGCAACTCCGGGGACAAACCTGATGGAACACATAAAATGCGTTCCCAAACTAAAGCACAAAATGGCATACAGTTGAAGACCTCAACAAAACCTTTCCAAAGTTTGACGCTGAACTTTCTCTTGCATTCATCATAGAAACCATAAATCCTTGAGATGCTGCCGCATTCGTGCTTTCCGCGCAGCAGATGCATTTTCTCTGGATACTTTTTCTTGTACAAGAGCAGAAGGGTCAAGGTATCCAAGGATCTCCTACCCCTGTTGACATAGCTACCCAAGAAGAGGTATTGAGATGCAGGAGGCTCACCACAGGTATCAAAAATGTAGTTCAATTGGTCGGCACATCCCATCAAATGCCCACCAATGACTAATGGTGGTTCCAGTTCCAGCAAAGATGGTTCATTGAGAAAAATGTCCTTCATCATAGCGCAAAGAATCTTGATGTCATCCTCTTCTCTCATGCTCCCTTTGGCACGCAGTGTTTCAATGTGCATGTCAACATCAAGGCTCTTCAATACAAGAGTCACAGCAGCTCTTCCTTTCAGACCACATTCCCTCAGCTTCTGCCTGTCGTCATTCAAAGCCAGGTCTTCGTAAGACAATTGCTGCACTTCAACTAAATGTCCACAGCAAACGGCTATTTCATGTTTCAGATCCATCACAGTGCCATCAGATGGAAGTTTCTCTACCAAGAGCTCCTCGCCAGCCAGACTTAGCACTGTGATTTCAATGTCACCTTCGGTCTCAGGATTTGAACCTGCATCTGACTCTGGAAGTGTTGCAGCCATAGCATATATGAGACCAAATGAGACGAGCTTGAAAAGAACCTGTAATTCAGAGCCTTTGAAGACTGTGGTTCGATGTTGGTGTCTTTCGGATGATTTTGCGGCTTGGCTTGTTCATTTGCTTCGTTTTTCCTTCTTCCTAAAGTTCTACTTCTGGTACCTACTCGCCATGCACATGTCTTGCTCGTTATGCTCACCTCCTGATACTCTGCAGGCTTCTACTTATGGTTTCTTTTAGATCTAGATCTTTAGTAGGTCTTTGCTGGGATGGAGCGGGGCTTGAGCAAGAACAATAGCACAGTTCGAATGGTCCTTGAATGTTTCGCCATCCACGCTGTTGGCCCAGTATGCACGACTTGGACTTACATATTTCTTGCTACTGTACAGGCCAAAGATGGTGGGCTATTTGTATCTGGTCCTTCACCAGCCTATACTCAAGGAAACAGTTCCTTTCCTTGTGACTTGTTGATTTGCAACAGAAGTCAAACATACTTGCAAAGAATCTCATGCAGGAAGATTGAGTTAAAGAACCCAGAAAGGCAAAAGCTTCACTTGTCATTTAATAATATTTAATATGTATTATCATTTAAATTTAATCATTACCCAGGCATACCCAGGCCAGTCAAGCCCAACTGTACAGTTTCTTCGATGGTTGAACTTCTCCACTGAGCCAAGGTGCAGTGCATTCTCCAGAGGAGATCAGCGTCAGCAGCCGACTCCGCACGACGCCGCGCGGTGTCCTGCACCGGACCAAGGACTCAAAAAAAAAAACGACTAAAACGAACAAAGCATTGACAGAAAGTGAAACCTCTGAAGTGAGTTTAAGATAGTTTAAGGCTTAAGGGACAATCTACAGGAAACCATGAGTTTTACCTCTAAATATACGGCTTTGTAAATGTTCCCATCCGATTCCGGGAGAATCGGTGGACCTGGTGGAATCGCGCAAGCGTATCTCTGCCCGGCTCAGCTCTCCCAAAGCGCCAGCTTCGACCTGTCGAGAGTATCAATGGAGATTTAACTAGCAATGCCAAATCGGGAGTGAATTATAGTTCATTCTTGTTCATTAATTGGTCTTAATATTATCAACATGTGCTTATGTGGTGGTTTTGATTGGTGGTTTGGGGGGTCTGGGAATTTTAATAGTACTAATTTAGTATTAATCGACAATATATCTAAATGAGTCTAAATGAAATGTGTAAATACATTGTAAATACGCTATTTGGGTTTGCGCAAAATGGGACAATGGTGGCTTTACGTGGATGTACATGGATTTCCCTTATAATTGTCATTCTATGATGGGGAAAACAATGATGAATCAGAAGATGGAATGGGGACCATTACGGACCATTGGGGACCCTACTTTCAGACAAACCCTTCAAATGTCTCTTCGGCTGTCCAAACGCTGTACATCACACAGGACTTGACCGAATTCATACTGCGATGTGAAAGCGTGCCAAGGAATTGCCCCCTGCGTTTCACCCACCTTGAAACTGACAAAACGTCACTTTGATTTTGGATCTCCCCAAAAATTGAGAGAAGATGAAAACCTCCAAAGTTTGGGAGCAAAAAGGCTCCAAACATCCAATAAAACCCGCAAACATAGTGACATCCTGTCCAAAACCACGTCCCTTGCAGCCACGCTACCCCCTGCTGCCAGGGTTTGTGCGGCCGCTTTCTTGGCGCCCGGGTTCAGAGCGCTCAGCAGCTTCAGCGGAGACACGAAAGTCCAGATCCTGGGGCCCAAGCATCACAAATGATTGATGTTTGAGAAGGAAAAAATAAAACACAAAAGGCAAAGATGAAACCAACCAAAATGAATCAAAATGATGTGTAACCAGCAAAAATTGGGATTTGACCAGCAAAAGAGATGGGGAGATCAACAAAAGAGTGAGGATCTAACATGGTCAAGCGTCAGCAAATGTGGTCCAAATTTACTCGGCCCTGAAAATGAGAATAGACTGCTCATTCTTGGTAGCAAACTTTCCATTGTGGGGTACAGACCGACAGACCACAATCAATTTTGATCCATGTTCAGGTCGGGAAAGGGTCAAAACCTTGTGTCAGCCGCTGCTGCGCACGGTCTCGGGGTGATACCAACCGAAGTGAGCATCACACCGCTTTTAATGGTTGGTTGATAAGGATTCCAACAATGGGTGATATTCCTGTGCAGCGTGTAACCCCAAATATAACATTCAGCAGACAGGGTTTTGTATATTGCTCATTTTGTTTTGGAATCCTGGAAAGCTTAATTCCAAAGAAATATATAGAGGGTTTTGCATTATGACCCTGTTTGTCGGGAGACTGGGGTGCATAAAAAAAATCAACAAAGACCCATCGAAATGGCTGAGCTGAAGGCTTTTTAAACCCAGCTTCATACTTATGCATGCTGGATCTAAACCTTAGCAAATCTTTTGCTTCCATGACCAGTTTGGGCTGCAACTTCTTCTCCTCTGTATACTGTATGCTTGTAGCAGCAGAAAGCATCACGTAGTAGCGCTCGCTTTCAGAGAAACACTTTTCAATAGATTCAAGAGACTATAACAACAAAGCACGGGAGAGGCTTGCACTTGTATGCTTTTTGCTGCTGATCGTGGTATGGCGGCAAAATCCAGCGAAAGTTGAACTGTTGATCCTCATGACTTAGGACAAATGCTGGGACTGAAAAAATGGTGCGCTTGTGTAATTTTTTCATCATTCAATGAAGTAGTCTGCAACTTGCCATCGCAGCTGCTCATCCATCAGCAAGACCGCTCCTCTATTGTTGTGCTCTCCAAGGTAATTGGATGTGCTGTGTATTGAAACTAACTTATCTCCGTGGAATGACTCGTGGCCGTATTGTGTCAGCCGGTCCGAACAAATGATCATCTCCAATTTGTTCTTTGTCAGAAACTCATCCAGGAAATCGCAGCCAAATTCGCTCACCAAACCACAACCTGACCACCCTGTTGTATCAGGATCAAACTTGGACCACAGCAAATCACACACAGCACCTGAAGGCTCAGAATCAGTGGGCTTCTCCATACTCCGCAGTTGGTCAATGCTGCGGACATGAGGCGACAATCCAGATGGGACACACAAAATCCGATCCTGAAGTAGGGCACATATGGGCATAGAGTTGAAGACATTCAAAAAAGCCTTAAACGTTATGATGTTGAAATTCCGCTTGCACTCGTCGTAGAAGCCATAGCGGACTGACATGCCACCAAATTCGTGCCTTCCCCGCAGCAAATGCATTCTTTCAGGGTATTTCTTCTTGTACAGAAGCAAAAGTACCAGAGTATCAATGGATCTCTTTCCGATGCTCACATGGTTACCCAAGAAGAGATATTGGGACGCAGAAGGCTCACCAAACCTGTCGAAAATGTAGTTCAACTGCTCAGCACAGCCCATCAAATTCCCAGCAAGCAACAATGGCGGTTGCACTTCCAGCACGAAGGATTCTTTGAGGAAAATATCATTTACAAAGTGACACAGAAGCTTGATGTCCTCTTTTTCTGTCATGCTCCCTTTGGCACGCAGTCTTTCGATGTGCATGTCAACATCAAGGCCCTTCAATACAAGAGACACAGCAACTCTCTCTTGAAGGCCAAACTCTCTCAGCGTCCGCTGGTCATCATTTAAAGGCAGCTCCTCATAAAACAAGTGTTGCATCTCCACCAAGTTTCCACAGTTTCTGGCAATCTCGCGCTTCACGTCCAGTACAGCGCTGTCAGGGGCAAGGTTCACAACGACAAGCGGCTCACCAGCGAGATTCAGCACCGTGACTTCAACTTGGCTCTCCAAAGAGTCAACAGGTGAGCATGATTCCCCTGAAGACTTTGTTGCCATGGCAAGCTAGGGGAAATTCTCAGCCTTGCCTAAATGAAAACTCGTATATACATATAATACAGTATATATATATCCACATAGGGAGATTTGTTGGCAGGTCTTCAATCAGGTGATCTACTTGCTTTAGCTTCTTGATCTATTCCTTTCACCTTTCTTTGTAATATCATTTGAAGATCTTTGAAGCTCAGTCTCTGCCCACATTGGAATCTGATCCATTTGGTCGCATGATGTCGCGGCTTCCGAACCTTGGTGGAGACAAAACGCGAACAACATCCCAAATTCCCAAGCTCCTGCAGAGCGCTGCGAAGCCTGGTGCGAAGTCAACTGTGCTTTCGATTGCTGCGTGAACTGGCATCTTTTGTTATTGAAGAGGGGAGCGGCTTCAAAGCAACAGAAACCTCTGACCCATCTGGTGAGTGAGCTGTGTGTCTGATCCCTTTCCTTCTACCTCAACCAGACCTCTTGCATCGTCATGCCCTGCTGTTTTCCAAGATTGGATTTGGCAATGTTCGGAGAATCTGTAAAGATAGACCAAGAAAAACGACTTCTGGAACTGTGAGTCAACTTAACGGATTTTTGAAAGTTGCGTCAAGCAAGCTGATTTGAATGTGATCCTTTGTCCCTACCACAACATCACATCTGCCAAACAACAAGAGTATAGCTGCAATCGTAGTGAACTGCATGACTCCTTCAATGCATATTCCTTTGAATGAGTTGTGACAATTCAGCTGTCTCAAACCCATTCGCTGCAATGAATGATGCCAAGCAAGTGTGTTAGTATCAATATCTATTGAATTCGATTCATATTATGATATCATGTGATAATTATTCTGATATCAGCTGATACCTGGTTTCATTTTAGTTATTGTCAATCCTTCCCAGCTACCCAGCCACCCACCGTTTTTTAGTCTGGGCCTCGTCATGGGCGCTGCGCCGGTAGCGCACAGGACCCAAGCCCCAGCGGAAAGCTGCGGGCAGCTCGACTTTCCAAGCAGCTGGCTCTGGATGTCTGGAATGGGACCTCTTGATGGGGAAATCGCAACAAACCCCAAGCTGCCCAAGCTGCCCAAGCATAAAACCGTCACCTCCTTCCAATCGTAACGGTCTGCATCATAAAATGGGACCTCGGTCCAAGGCCGTTGTGGTATCTGGTCGGTTCTTACACCTGATTGTCAAGCCCCAAGGGGGCATTTCATCCCCAGCCCGGTTCAGTCGCCTCCAAGGATGTTGACTCCATGTTCTTCTTTTCATGGAGACGGTTCATGATTTCTGTTCATGCATCATCACATTGGTATACATTGGTCGTCTCCGTTGCCTTTCCTCCCCTGCATATCCCCCTTCTATGTCTCCGGCCACAGGAATGCTCCGCTGCTGCTCAGCCCATGTCACCTCTGCCTCCCAGGCCAACACAAGGTCACAGCGTGAACTCGGTTTGATTGGGACTTAGCTAGGGATGGATCAAGAATTGGGGTGCCAGTGGAAAGAGTTGTTCATTTTTGGGGGATCTCAAAGTCTCAAACCATCCATTTTGGTGAATCATTCTGACCCATACCATGAATTGAATTCTACGCTGCCTTGTAGGCATCTCACAGCCCGTCATGCAAACCTCAGCGCCACTGAGTTCACAAGGTGCCACTTTGCTGATCACGGCTGATCACTTGCCGCTGTTGCTCAAGCCTGGACCCGCCTGCATTTCACAGCTGGAAAACTGTGGAAAATGGAGAAAACTGAAAGGAAAACTCTGGAAAACGAGGTCTCCATTAAATTTACAGGTCTCCACTTTTTCTTCGCACCTTTGGAAGTTCAGGCCCCAACTCTGGCCGGGAGGAGATGCACGTGAGTTTCCTCAGATGAAAGGGAAGATAAGCCTTTTCCAGGCTAATAACAAGATCCAAAAGAACTTCCAGCAATGATGGCTCAAAGTTTCATCAGCACAAAATGCCACAATAACAACATATAACAACTGTAACCCAGCCCTTTGCGCCAATTCATACGCCGCACCTGCAACCAGGATTCATCTCTGCACACGTCTTCATGATCCAATCCTTACCACGGTGACAAGTTCCAAAACTTTGGCATGAAACGCCCTCAGGTCCTGGGATTTTACGTGGCCATCTCGACCAAAGTAATATAAATGGAAATTATGTTTAAGAAACAAATGCAGTATGGACCATCGCTTAGGTAAGGTAATAAATTGTGAATGGGCAGTTGGCTTCCTTTAGGCTTATTGTGAAGACTTGAGCGGAGTTGGAGCAGTGCTCATGGATGCAGTGGGTATAGTCTGTGCATAGTGATGCATAGGCATTCGTCACGTACATGGTTCTACAACAAAAAGACCTAAAGAAGTGAATTCATGGATTGCTCAGAAATTAAGCTCCAGACTCCAAATACACAAAGAAAAATGAAAGCAAATACCATACGTTTCCCTTCATCTTCTTTTGCACCCTGTGATCCAAGTCTAGGCACACCGAAGAAGCCAGCAAAGTCGTCTGGCGCCAAGGCAACACGCAGGTCACACAGACCTTCGACGGTTCCACCAAAGAGCAGTGACCACCAAACAACCAGAGCGTGATTCGCTCAAACAAAGCTGACTGCTGTATCCACCAGACCCGAGACGAGATAGTTCGTCCAAAATCCTGCCACGTGACGTCGTGCTTCGTGCTGGGGAGTCCTGTCAAACAAAGGCGAGGCATGAAATCCAAGTATATTTCAGTCCACACATGGACATGGACATGGAAATCCATCAAAATCCCATCGCTGTCTGTCCACTCAAAACCACTCAAGTCGTGTGAATCTTTCGCCTCGACTAGACGACGAGCTGCACCCCATGGGCCGCCCTGGCCATGGTCAAGACCACGCCGCCATGGGACCACCCGGTTACTTCTGTGCCCGGTGCAAGGTCATGGGGTCATGGGGTCATGGGGTCATGGGGTCATGGGGTCATGGTACTGTTTTTACACGTGCGCGTCTTGTGGATGTGGGTTTGCTTTGGCGTGGAGTCCTCGTGGAAAAGTGAGTCCAGTGGCTTTGTATCCTGGTCAAGTAGCATGTCCTGTCTTTGCCACCATTGCCAACAAGCGCCCAAGCAGTTTTGATGTCCAATGTCAACTATTTCTGTCCCTACATCAATGCATGATTGAAAAAAAGCTGAATTGAACCAATAAAAAGACGCGGGCAGCAACATGAATCTCTTTGACAGAGATCCAGGTCAGGCTAAGGAGCGCATACAAGAGAAATCACAAAGGCGTGGCTATTTAATACTACCTGGCTATGTTCAGCTAGTCTCCAGTAAGAAGAAGGACAATTTCACTGGAAGAAAACAATCTCTCAGGTACTGTACATGCTTGCCCGAAACACTGCATGTAGGAGACATGCAATTGTAGTACATCTCCTGTAAGTTTCTGACAGTGACAAGAGAATAGCTTTGAAATTCCGCTCCTCCATGGACGTGCATCTACCATACAAACAGAGTGCAGACTTTACGACCGGCATGACCCTGGAATGGACCGCACTTGGGCCACAACGTCCTTGACACTTTTTTCGGCCTCAAAACAAAAAAGAGTTGAACCTGATGAGTCTTCCAGCACCTAATGAAGTCAGCCTGACTGGAAGGGTTTTGGAAACTTGTCAGTGTTATGAAGGTTCGCGGCGTGACATGGCGCCATTAAGGCACCGCGCCCACTTCTGCCACTGCTCCCATTCAGTCCCATCAGCCAGTAGCCGCCGTGCAGAAAGTTGACACCTGAGATACTCTACTGAAAGGCTCAGTCCCGCATCATCCGCATCAACATCAGTCATCCAGTCATCCAGTCATCCAGTCATATCATTCATCAAGTTTTCTTGAGATCAACTGCAAGATTTCCTGAGATCACGCACGTCTCCTGGAAGCCAATGATGCAGAGATCTGGCGAGGGCTCCTGGTTAAGCTGGACCCTATTCGACTAACAATGGACATCATTGGACTAACCAATCCAGGGTGCGGTGGCTCGGGTCCAATATGCACCTCCCACTACCTGTCCCACTACTTGTCCCACTGTCCCACCCCACCTCATCCAGCACTGCCTCAAGAGATTCTGAGGAGAGTGGCCGAGTGGCGCCCACATTCCACGTTAGACACAGCCTGGGACGACAATCAACAAGCTTTTACGAGACATTGACTGTCGTTGAACTTAACTTGGCCACCTACAAGCTGCATCAAACTTCAGTCAGACACCTGCATCATTCACAATGTTCACCACATGGCTCCTTTGAATGCCTTTGAAGGATTGCAGTACAAACGGCCCAACGTGCCGTTGGAAACTCCACATAGTTTCCCCTCCAACTGCCGTCCAGCAGCAAACGCAGGCGCCGGTCATCCGGAGAGCTGAGCTCTCCTCAAGTATCAAATGTATCAAGATAAGGGTTCTAACCGGTTCTAAACAATTCAATCACAAGTGAACAAGTATATACAAGTATTGAATGATGCTGTGAATACACTGGAAATATTACGTTGGCCATTTTTGGCCTATGGGGGATCACTCTTCACTCAACTTGGTGTTGTCTCAGCTGCATCACTGGGCGGCCCAGACTTGCCATGGTGTTCGCCCGTTCTTTACGTGTACGACGAGGTTGAGAAAAGACCTGCTCAGCCATGTGCTCAATCCCAAGACAATCCCTGAGATGGTGAGTGGCTGCAAACAAACTGTGGAAGTGGGTGAAGTAGTGCTTCTGCAACCTATGCAATTCTCTTGAATTACACCTCCGTGGGCCCCAAACAGGTGATGGGTATAGAAAAATCGCGAAGCAAGGTTCCTTTTAGGAATTGGGACTCCAGATTAAAATCAAAATCAGGGAAGTTTCGAAAGGTTCCTCACAGAACTTGGCCTCCATAGAAGGGAGACAAAGAGGGGAGACAAGCAGCGAAAAGGCAAGGCAGGTGACAATGGAGACAAGAAGGATGACATGGAGACAACCAGAGCCAGTGAGGAGACGGACACACGGACACACTTTAGGAAGCAAAGGGAGAGCCCCGAAGCAAAACGATGGTTAGGAAAACGTTTTGGCAAGGTAACCAATGAGAGAGAGTCCATGATCTGACATATTTCAATGAAAAAGAAACGAAGACGAATCGTAGTGCAGGAGAAAGCCAGCAATGTTTGAATGGTTCAGAGCAGCACGGAGGAGCGTGGAATTCCAATCGGCAGTTGGTCAAACGTGGTATGACAAGCAAATCTGCCAAGTCTGGTGGATTCTGCTCCGACCTCAACCGAAGAGGCAGGCAGCTTTGCCTTGGTCATTGCGCCGGGTCAGATTCATGCGGCAAATGCCTACAACATCTACTACTGAGGGGGTGCAGTTCCAATTATAATTGGATATGGGATTTTTCCCATGGATATATCCATCAATCCCAATTGCACCCCCAAGTACTTCATCCTACAACTTCAATAGATTCGCTTATGGTCAGACCAAGCTGATGCATCACTGACCTTCTGGGATCAGCCACCAACTCCATAGGCAAGTAGTCATGATAGGCCCACACCTGTCATGACACGAGCTCGACGCGCCCTTGGTTTGCCATGGATTTGTCGGTCAGTCTCCGTGATGATTTTTCCAAGCGGAGGGCAAGAGTTCACCTTCGTGTGAAACATGGTTAAGATCCTGCTTGAGCATTGTGCTTGGGGCATTGGCTGAGTTATTTTGTGGGATGACGCCCCCAACAATCAGATTCTTTGCAATAGCTGGGTCCCAAGTTCCTTTCGTCAAAACAAAAAAGCACACGCACATCTATTTCAGTGAGACTCGTGTGAAACTTCAGGATCCATAGCAAATTCATGCGAAGGGCACAGCAAATTATGATCCGTCCACTTGGAATTTTCTACAAGTACACACTTTGCGAGGAACAATAATTTGCAAAGTGTGACAAGAACCTGGTATAGCCCAATCTTTGAAATTTTAAACCTTCACTGTCCCTCTGAAACCCAATCCACAACAATCAGGATCCAACAAAACATCATGTCAATATATGTCAAGGATTTCATGAAAAAATCAAGCAGAATAGGATGAAAAGTGCAACTGCCAAAGCATGCATTGTGTCCCTTCGCTGAATCATCATTGGCACCACTTGGTCACTTGCCCTTGGGCGATGAGCCGCCCACCATCGGTGGCGTCGACATCTTTGGCATGACGCCCCGTTCGGTACCAGGTTCAGGTTCCTGGCGTTCGGTAGTGCCCCATCTTTTAGCCATGCCTTTTTCGGCTGCCTATATCTTTCTCAGTCTCTGCCTGTCTGTTTATCTTGTCGTTCTGTCCATTTTTCTTTCTTATGTCCATATGTATGTGTATATATATATATATATGCATATATATATGTATGTATATATACATATATATATATATATTTATACGTAATATTGGCTTAATTTGTTTCTTCGTTTTTTGTTAATTGTGTTTCCTTTCCCCCCTCCTGTTGTTTTCCTTAAGTTCTGTATTTTCTGTTCTTCGTTTTTACTTTCTGTGTTTTCGTTTCTTTGTGCTTTGTCTGGTCTGTCTTTTCTTTTTTTTCTTCTAATTCTTTATGTTCTGATGTTTCTCTTCAAGGTCTTTACCTTTTTTCCATTGTTTCTTTTTAATGTTTGTCTATCGAAACAATTTTAGAATCTAATGGAACCTGCCTAATTCAATCTAATCCCTACTCTGTTGTTGTTTAATCTAATCCATCTGCCGTAATCCCGGCCGAATCCCTTGCAATATCATCTCAACTACCTAAAGCTAATCCCGTCTAATCCACCCCGATAGCATGTGATTTATTCTGATCTGATCTGGCCTGATCTCATCACATCTAATCTGACCTGATCGGACCTATCCCAATCTCAATCTCATCTAGGCGGTTGAATAGAATGGAATCTAGGCTACTTGAGCCGTCTGTCCACGTATCTATCTGCCTATGTCTACCTCTGAACTTACTCGCGTTACTAATCAAACCCGTATTAATTTTAATGCCATCTAGCCTGGTCTACTCTTTGTCTATTTGTGCCAAAAAAAAATGAGTTTGATGCGGGAAGCCTTGCGAACCCCAAAAAACTAACAAACTAAGAAAATTGCGAATCCCAAAAACTGAGTGGTTGACAAACACAGTAGATATCCTTCCGAAGAAGAATAGCAGAAAAAATGCGAATTCAAATGTTGATTTTGGGGAGGCCTTGCAAAATCCAGAAATCACCCAAAAAAGAAAACTGCACGTGTTTACCTTTTGTTGCGCTATGGGAATTACACAGCCAACAAAAAAGTAAAGAAAAAAACAAATTCGGAGGGTGCTTTCTGGAAGCCGAAAGCAAAACCCAAAAATCATTACAGCATCCCAAAGCAAACCAATCATCGCGCCTTTTGAGGCAGAAGTTCAGTTCTTATGATTGCAAGTCCGATTGGAACCAGGCAACAACACTGCAGTATTGCTGATTCATGTGCACGTAGAAGTTGCATGGTTCGCCCCCAACCCAACCAACCTGATACTAATTTCACTTAAACTTAAACTCATGCAATTTGTCTGTGATCGATCTTTCTTTCTTCTATCTATCTATCTATCTATCGATCGATCGATCGATCGATCTGTCTGTCTGTCTGTCTGCCTGTCTATCTGTCTATCTGTCTATCTGTCTATCTATCTATCTGTCTATCTATTGATCTATCTATCTATCTGTCTGTCTGTCTGTCTGTCTGTCTGTCTGTCTCTGTCTGTCTGTCTGTCTGTTTGTCTATCTATCTATCTATCTATCTAATCTATCTATATGTCTATCTATCTATCTATCTATCTGTCTATCTATTGATCTATCTATCTGCCTGTCTGTCTGTCTGTCTTTCTGTCTGTCTATCTATCTATCTGTCTTATAGTCTAAGCAAACATCATCAAGTCAAAACCAATCGAATCCAATCTGTTTTCACCCCATATACTCCAAACTAATCATCTATCCATTGATCTTATCCCTATATACCTATATAACCCTAAACGAATCAAACTATATATAATATAATCTGATATGCAGTAATCAAATAATAATATAATATGTGATCTACATTGATATACATGATATGAAACCTATCTAATGTGTTCTACTCCGGAGTCCAACTCCGGCATCATTATGAACCTCAAATGGTCAAACAAGTGACTTGGCTGCTGCACAAAGATGACATCTTGTGTTGAGCTGACGCGACAGAAACGGCACCTGGACAGCGGTGGAAGCCAATCGCCGGCAGGTGGGTGCCATGGTGACCATGCGAGCGATCTCTGCATCCAAAAACTCGATCTGTGGCTTGTAACCTGAAACAGAATGGATTGTGCTACACTGAGCGCTGACGATGTTAGGGGGAAAAAGTACCTGCACTGCACCAAAAGTTGGATGGGAGAAAGAAAAAAAGAACGTGGAGCTGCTTCTGCCACAACCAAGGCACACTGCGCATACCACATGCGCCACTCTTTGACCAAGGCTTGAAGTTCAGTGTTTTCTGCTTCCAACCCGACCTTACACAGGTCAAATGCATTTTTGTGTGCACCAGTACCATGCATTGCCTTCACAGATTATTTACCTGCTTCACATCTGAAGAGACATCTTGATCGTCTTGGAAACTGCCCAGTGCTGGCAAGCAGCAACCCGTTGCCTCAGTACTGCGCATTCCTGGCGCAAATCGTCTAGAGTTTCTGCAGAATCCCCAGGCATGGGGCCTTCCTTGGAAGCTGCCAAAATGGCAGCTACAATCAATGGTGGCAGGCTCACTACACACTCTGGCAAGGGGAGAGGGCTGGAAATGCTGAAGAATATGCTTTTGACTGATCGGATTCTGCCAATACAACTTAAAAACACAATCACTCACAATGTTGTTGTCTGCTCCCAGCGTCTGCTGACATATCAAGCTCTGCATCCACTTTCCCATCTTTGCCATCAGTTCCTTTGCCTCAATGCGACTGGACAACCATGCCACTGACTGCCAAGCTGGATCACAGGGACAAGTGACCGGGACGAAGCTTTCTGACAGGACCACGAGACGTGTCAACGCTCAGGTTATGTTTGATCTGCTGGAGTCACCAATGAGCCCTCCTACCTTCGTCCAAAGAAACCACTCCACGAAAGCAGGTTTCTAGAGATATGCAAGGTTGCCCGCATTATTTGGGAGAAGCATTCAGCTTGCATGAAGCGTTCAGTTTGTTTCCTACCGGCCCCAAATGAAGCTACTAGCAGAATAACGTCCAAATGTGTCAAATACCAAGGTGCCTTCCATGGCGCGAGACGGTGACGCAGGCCCCAGCAGCTCTACCCTTGACTTCATGGCCAAAACCCAACACACAACGAAGACAGATACAGATCAAGGTCCAAATACCATTTGCACAGCACAGACTTCACTACTGTCGATGCACAGGCAAAAACATGCGGCATCTGCAAATCGGCAGCACAATGGCACAATAAAACAAAGACGACCGTCCATGCCTGCTCATCGCATCAAGTCATTTATGTTTCTCCCCATTCAGCATCCATGGACCCCCATCCGAACTTATTTTGCGCAAGATCTTGTCATGCAATCCCAGGTCTAAGGCTAGAACCTTGGAGCTAGATTCAGCTGAAGATTTGTATGAAAAGGGGGTCTACATGCGGTTCTGCATGGACGGAAGTTCGCTCAAACTGTCCCTAAGGTGATGCAACACAGTACAGAAAATGGAAGAGAAAAAGGTCATGCAACTCAGAAGCCAAACTGCTCAATCGCATCTTTGCCTGTGGCACATTCTGCCGCAAAAATTCCAAGCACAGAGATCATGGCCATACGACCGTTGTTTAGCTCCTTCATTCTCATTTCATCATTGTACATCTGAACTCCAAAGGGGTCGCCATAGTTGCCAGGCTCCTTCTCACCGCTTGGGTCCTCCCTCCATGCCAGCTCCAAAAGCCCGGACACAAGGAAGATGGCGAAGAAGCCAAGCACACCTTCTCCCCTGCCCATGATGGAGAAACCAGCTGGTGAATTTTCGAAGCCAGGAAACTTCAGGAAATGCTGACCCACAAGCCCAATGGATGCC
>Ga0126342_10012597_pt1 | contig 15070 bp, 12 predicted proteins | sample Cyp1metagenome_FD_92528 | JGI IMG/M metagenome (GOLD analysis project Ga0126342, IMG submission 92528) | Coral microbial communities from Lord Howe Island, Old Settlement Bay, Australia - Cyphastrea 1 metagenome | ecosystem: Host-associated > Invertebrates > Cnidaria > Coral ...
TAGTAGTTAGTAGTAGTTAGTAGTAGTTAGTAGTAGTTAGTAGTAGTTAGTAGTAGTTAGTAGTAGTTAGTAGTAGTAAGTAGTAGTAAGTAGTAGTAAGTAGTAGTAAGTAGTAGTAAGTAGCAGTAAGTAGTAGTAGTAGTAGTAGTTGTTGTTGTAGTTGTAGTAGTAGTAGTAGTAGTAGTCAGTAGTTAGTAGTAGTTTGCAGTAATTAATAGTAGTTAGTAGTAGTTAGTAGTAGTTAGTAGTAGTTAGTGGTAGTAGTAGTAGTAGTGGTGGTGGTGGTGGTGGTAGTGGTAGTGGTAGAGTAGCAGTAGCAGTAGCAGCAGCAGCAGCAGTAGTAGTGGTAGAAGTAGAAGTAGAACCAGAAAAAGAAATAAAACCGCAAATAAAAATAGAACTAGTAATAGTAGAAGCAATAGTAGTAGTAATAGTAATAGTAATAGAATTTGTAATGTTGAAAGGAGTAGTAGTAGCCATAGTAATAGACATAGTCATAGCGACCCAGTTGTAATATAGCCAACTTCAAGGATCCCAAACATGTGGTACCCCGACGACTGCGCATGTCTTCACCACAAGATTTGGTGATTGATCATAATTTCCCCAAATAAAACTGCTATTTGCACGGCAGATACTCCATGTTTAGTCACACACATTTGTTTGTTTTCAATACGCCTCAACAAGCATAGATGGTCAATTTGGGTCAATCGGTTTGGGATCTGGGGGATAAACAAATGTCTAGTCACCAGCTGACCTGGGATTTCACTATTTGCTTCTTTTCAACCGAGTTTCAGAGAATGTGGAGGTGATAGTTGGCATATGTTTCATTGCTGGTTTAAACAATAACTGCTTTCATGAGCCATGCGCAGTTTTGCCATGTAGATGCTTACACTGAGACATGAATGGCTTTGTCTGTTCGACGAGCATGGGACTGCTGGCAGGATCAACCAGGTTTGTTTTACTTGCAATTCTACTTTGACATGGTTTCGTGTGACAAATGGGAAACCTCAAACTCCACTGGGTAAAACCACAAACATAATTCTTCATTTTTAAAATCTGCCATTTAGGCGACTTGTCACAGCCTGTGGTCCCAACGGCCGTGGCTTTTGTCCCGTCCTCCTTTCCCTTGCACTGGCGGAGATGGTTTCTTTGCCCCTGTAGGCCTCAGTGGCTGTCAACGAAGGTGGCTTAAAGGTCCACCAGTTCAACTCTGAGGTTTGGTGAATACAATCCATATGAGTTTCATAACCATTCATAACCTTTAAACCATATTGAGGGTCAATATCCACTGTTGAACCATGATTTGGGTGACCCCTAAGGATCCCAAAGGGCTTTGTCCCAAAGTCTGGCCTTCGGTGAACAATGAGGAGTTGAACACAAACATCTGTATCTACATATGCATGCATATATATAGAGAAATAAATACAGTATATACAGTATACAGTAATATACAGTGTAAACGGTAATCTAAAGTATATATAGTATATACACATGCAAGTTTATGTATGTACATATACACCAAACATGTACATGTATGTATATATATATAGACATGTGTGCAGATACATGAGATCATATGGGGCATATTGACAGGAATTATACCAATTGGTCAACTGGGTTCCCCGTGTTGTTGCTGAAACGATGCCCTTTGGAAGATGGCTTAATTGCCGTCGCACCAACATATCCAAGCGACGTTTTTTCCATCAATTTGCCTCGCTGCGTCTATCTGAAGGGGTTGTTTCACACCCAGAAGTGGCTAGTTACGCCAAGGACATGGTAAACTAGTAGATAATCCACAGAACATGCATGTCGAGGTGGGTACTCTATGACTCTATTTCAAGTATAGACAGACATAAGCCAGTAGCTTATTCAACCAAGATTTGCTCAAAGGATGGCTCCAACAAAACAGTCTAGGGAATCTTCAGCATGTTTCAGATAACAAAACAGGCTACAGTCCTGTCATTGGTGTTGAGGTTTGAACAGTTTATGAACATTCTCTCAGGGGAGATCCAGTGTCAGCATGACCTTCAGCATCATGTGACTACTCCAGATCTCCAGTCGATCTGCATCTGGCACTCATTCTGCCCTTTGGGTTGGAGGATAATATGGCTTTCTCAGAGAATGTGGTACAAACACCATGGGGGGGTCAATCCCACATTTTCATGCACCCGAATGATGGTGAAAAATATTGAGGTATCGGAGTTCCTCCAGCTGGGATGGTGGCCACCTGAAAAATTCTCAAAAAAAGATGTTTTGCAGCAGGGAAAAACACAAACTAATAACGCCATTTCTGATGCATAACGCCATATTTTGATGCTAAACTCGAAATCTTCGCTGGTGAAGTCCCTATTCAAATCCAACAAAAACCCATCAGCAATCTACCATTCAGCACGGTTTATGTTGGGTACCTGTAGGTGAGCGCGATCGTCTCCTGCAAGGCGAGTGGACAAGAGATGGTTTCCCTGGTAATTTCACAGTTTGCTATGAAGAATCTTCATGTCTGGTTGGTGGTTGAGCTACCAACCCCTCTGAAAAATGATGGAGGGAAAGTCAGTTGGGATGATGACATTCCCAACATATGGAAAAAATAAAACAGTACCCTCTGGTAAACTAACAGTTTGCTATTGAAAATTGTCATTTATAGTGGATTTACCCATTAAAAATAGTGATTTCCATAGCTATGTTAGTTTACCAAAGGGTAAATCATCGAAATGAATTGCAAATTTCATTCATGGCTTCCATAGCTATGTAAGAAATTTCCAGAGGGTATCCTCCATGGTCGTCCTTGACAATTATGGGATACTCAAGAGTTAAGATGATCATCCCATGCCCTCAATTGACTTATGTTTTGTTCTCCCCAAAACGATCATCCTCGTATCGTCGTATATTCCATGTTTGTTCGTTGGAAATCCTAAAATCTCATCGTTAAGGATTATTCGAACTCAACACAATGGAAGAAACCCTATCTATCTCTCCATCTACAAAATCTATTCATATGTCCATCTTAAAGTAATCATATCTACTTAAATTCATATATCTATACGTGGCATGCCTGTGTCCCCGATACTCACCAAAAAAAATCAACTGTCTCCCATGGTGGACCTGCTGCCGGAGCGCGAGCGCGGGTCACGAGGCTGGCGATCTCCTCAAGGGAACACGTGGAGTTTCCATGGGCAAATCAGTGGGGTATACAGTGATAGATACATGTCTGTATATATATATATATACATAATGTATACATACATACATACATATATATATATACATACATAAATCCCCAGAAAGATAGACGTGGTGCCCCAGGTCGGAATCGCTAAGTTGGTTTATGGTAGATATGTCGAGCTATTGGGGTTTACAGATCAGCTAACTGGAGGGAACTACATTGCAATGATTGAATTGGTATAACATTCATGTGGACACACACAAATACGAGATAGTTTTTGCTTCGGCATCCCTATTTTATCCATACTAAATGCACATGAAATCCTGCTTGTTCATAGTTGAATCCTTAGTTTTGATGTTAAAATCATCATTGCTGGTCAAATCCCCACTATCGCTGGCTTAATCAGCATGATTGATGGCTAAACAACCATGATTGATGGCTAAATTCCCAATTTTTGCTGATTCAATCCCTATTTTTGCTGATGAAATCCCAAACTTTTGCTGGTTTAATCCCCATTTTTGCTGGTTTCAAGCCGTAAAATCCCTGTTTTTGCTGGTGAAATCCTCATTTTTTCCAACCTACAGAGGATGACTTCATCCATTCACTGCACCTCGCCGGTCCCGCACGTCGCGCAGGTCGCGGCGGCTGCCGCGCTGGGCGCGGTCGTGGGAGAGGCTGCGATCTGTGCGGCTGCAGGGTATCCAAATGTGGAGGTAACATCTAAAGATCTATTTATAATATATATAATATATGTAATATATATGTAATATATGTCTATTTTTTCCGCTAGCAGATGAGTCGAACTCGTGCCGCACATGTACATATATCTCTATAAATCCATGTATATGTATATATATATAATATGTCTGTATCTATGTCTATATTTCTATCTGTCTGTCTATCTGTCTGTAAATATGTATACACATGTATGTATATATGTATGATCGCGTATATGTAGCATATATGTGTATGAATGTTTGTGTATATAATCGTATATGAATCCACGTAGCACTATATGGGAAAGGGGTAAACATAGAAAATGGGAAAATGTTGGAGAAAATTGTATGCATACATATTACTATAGATATGTAGATGGAGGTTGCGGTCATCAAGCAACATGCGACATCTCAGTGGAAAACGGCTGCCTCGATGAGACTTTCCTGGCGCGGGTCATGTGTCTCCATTTTTACAGGCAATCTTCCACCCAGGAAATCTGCTGTTCGTTAAATCAATGGTCCATGCATACTAATCACTCACTAGTCAGTCATATCAATTTACCCATCCTTAGTTTAGACTGGGTTGGCCAAAGACTGAAGCGTGACATGGTTGCGTTGGCGGTCGCCTATCTCTTCCTTGGACTTGGAAATTTTGAATCTGCAAAACACGGCATTTTTGCTGGGATGATCATCTGAAGTAGGATTTCTCTAGTAAACGAGCAAAAAGTAAGATCGCAAGGAGCTTGGGGATCTCCCTAAGCAGGATAATGAATCAGGACCCTGCGGTCTTGCAATGGGTATGGCATGTGTCTGGCGGTCCTTTGCCTTTGCCTTTTCCTTTAAATCCGAAGCCTTTTCCTTTGCCTCCCACGGGGAGAACTTGGGAGATCCTATGGCCAAGTTAAATGGAATGGATGCTCTCCATGTACCAAATGATGCTCTCCAAGTATGTAATTATAGTCTTCCTGTGCTTATTCGTGTGTCAATCATGGATCTGTTCCCGAGCTTCTTCAATGCATCTTCACCAAGAACATGCTGCCACCATCCAGGAACAGGGGCGCAACATGACACAAAACAAGTAATGTCAATGAAGGACCCTCTGGATTTTGTGCCGTGAATGTGCAATGAAACAAAACACATCTAATTACGTTACAAGGCCGAACAACTGCAGATTAGCAGGGATCCTCTCCAACCAAAGTGGAGGAACTCAACAAGACACCCGGACTTCAAAGACATCCTTGCTGGGAATCCAATAGTCTCTACACCCAATCTTTAATGTGCGACTTGGACAATGGAGCTCAAAGCCTGATTTAAGCCGCTAGACAGTGGTTTCAACTGTGAAATTACCAAGGTAAAATCCAATTTTCCAATTCTTAGTCACTGTTGCTTATTGCCGGCTAAATATCGAAGGTTCATGGCCCAAAAACCATGGAAAACTGGGGCATCCACAAGGTGGACCACCAACTTTTGCTGAACCCTTTGCCCTTAAGGTGAGCCCTGAGTTATGTTTGCAGCTTTGTAAGCCCATCTAAACATAGATATATCAACCACAAATCGATCGTTTGCCCAATTTTACTTATCATAAATCATCTATCCCCATGTTTGTGAGTAAAATCTCCGTGTGCTTCCCATTTTTCCATCTTTTGCCAAGAAGACATCTATCCAAAACCGGGCCCATGGCCAACCCCCATGGCTTGACGCCCTCCCAACCACCTCGGTGTCGGCTGTTGGCGACGAAGACCGTGAGGCCCAGCTCCGACTCGAAGAGCTGGAAACGCATTTCTTGGTTCTGCAGCTCGGAGCAAGGAGCGAAATCCACGGTCCGGTGCTAAGTGGTTAGTCAGTGGCTTATCCCATCAAGGTATATATATATATATGTTTGTATGTATTTATCTATTTGTTTATTTATATATATATACATACTATTGTATGATATTTTATATATATGCATATATGGATAAGGTATAAGTCTAGTTACAACTATGGCTACTTAGCAAGTGGTTAGTGATCATGGTTAGTTCACCCATGTAGACTAATGGGAGAACCCCGTGAATGGGGGACTTGCGATCACTTGCATGGATTCTGGGCCAGGTTTGAGACAATCTTGGATGATAAATCCATCTTCCCAACATTTTGCTGACCACAAAAATGATATAATAAACCAAGATGGGCAATGGGGAGATCAACAGCTATCAAACATGAAGAATGCACCGTTAAAAATAAATAGCCAAAAAAAGGTGGAAGCAGGACGCACAAACATGTGCTTTTGACCAGCCAATATACCAATCTCACCAACGAGTCTCACTAATAATGGTAATGTATGCAACAGCTTCCGGGTACCAAATGATATCCCCTGGAACGATGTTTTTGGCAGTTCTTATAATGTTCAACGTTGAAACATGGGAAGCCCCACATGGTCCACTCTTGTTCTTACTGAGGGGCACAGTCCAGTAGCAAAAAAGGCATATTCCCGCTGGTTTTCGGTAGCTCGATCGTCCTCGTGATACATGAACTTCTGGATCGCATGCTTCAAATCATCCGTCCGGAGGTTCATGCCTCCCGGCTAGGTAGGCAGGTAGGTAGCTAATGGCTGGCTCAACAAAACCGAGCATCTAACCAAGCCAAATGGGACTTGAGCATATCCAACCAAAATGGTGATTTAAATGGATTTAATCAACAGGCATGGGGATAATATATAATGGCGTTGTCTCAAAAACATGGGAACACTACAAAATCCCAAGGTTTTAAAAACCATCTTACTCATTTAGATCAGATCGCAATATTTTGGGGGTATCCTCTATGCTGATTGGAACATACAATCCAGACATCCCTTCGAAACATAAGAACTCCCGCAAAACCAACCGGTACGGACAGCATCCCGCTATTCTATCACGTAAGGGTTCATGTCATGACTGACAAAACCTGAACAACAAGAAACTGGTGTCACTTCAGCTGGATCACCTGCATCAGTTGCACCTTTTTGAGTCATGGTACAGACCAGCTCCATCAAGATCTGTTCCAAGTTACAAGTTTCAGTTTCATCATCACCTGTACCAGTTAAGAGCCGCCACGTACGATTTTCGACTCGCGACATGGATTGTTTGAGGTTGATGACTCCACTTTTAGTTTAGTTGATCATATATTTTTTTAAAATCATTTTTTTGTAGTTTCATCCAATGACCATCACTTCTTAGGGTATCATCCCAGAAACTGCTGAGCTTTTCTGTGGATCATCCGTTGCAGGTTGGGCTGCGGTTTGCGGGGGATTCTGCCATAAGTTGGAATATCGGGCCCATATAACAAGAGTTGTAAAATGTTAAACATTCACAAGTGGAACTGCACCCCCCAGTGGCAAATGATTGTTGTACGAAATATGGAGTTTAGAAGAGAAAGTATCAGTTGTTAGAGTGTGTTAATTTCTTTGATCTTAAACACCATGACTGAGGTAATCCCCAAGTCCCTCCTCCAATTCAGCATAACTTATCATTTATATCCCCATATGATAGCTAAGCCATTAAACAACTTTATTGAATTACGGGTTAAATCAAGTTAAATCCCATAAATTCAACTTGATCGCTACTCAGGCGCCTGCAGCCCAATATCTGTAGAGGTCCTCCAAGAGAAAATTCACTCCACCGGCTACCTCCTGGCGAAAATCAGCTAAAAAAGGAGATTATGTGTGGATTCCATGGTTTTTTTTCATAGGGAAACCAACCAAGTTTTTGAGGATGCAATGGACTGGAAGGGAAAATCTCCAGGAAACCATTGATTTTACCTTCAAATTGAGGTTTCCGGTAGATTGCAATTGAAGAATCACTGAGGTAACTTCCCTGGTGGTTATGCCTTGCAAAAAAAACCGTGCAGATCATCCCGTGGTTGAACATACACCATCATTGAAACCACCCAGTGACAAAAATCGATGGGATTTTTTTACTGTCAACTTCAAAATAGCCAGGCAAACCACAGTTTCGGGAGGATTCCCATGCAAAAATCAATGCTCGGGTTGTGAGGTCGCGACAGTGGACACTTTCCCGAGGTTCCAGAAGCGGCCTATGATCTTATGAAATGGGTATTGATAGGTGTGTAATGGGATAAAATAGGTTTATCATCTAGGGTATTCTGGGTGTACCTGAAAATGGGCTATACCCCCCAACATGGCCTGTTGTTTTCAGGAACATCATGATCATCATTGGAGTTAGGGGCACCCCCCATTCTCAAACCTAACCTTCTCTATCAAATTCCAATCTTGGGGAAGCGAATTATGATGCAACCGCTATCAATGGCAAACGCGAAACGTTGGAACAATGTGGGGATTCTTCAGATCCAGCCTCCGCCATCCCATCCCTCCTCACAGGGCACTCCAAACTGCTCCCTGTAGTCGACATTTCCTCGATCCAAGGAGCCAGGGGAATTTCACCAATGGGAGATGAAGCCGATGAAGATCATACTCAACTATCGCTGTGCCAAGGATCTCACCAAATATCATGGTGAGAAACCAGAAATATCAGATGAAAGGCAACAAACATGGGGATCACAAGCAAGAATTTCATGTGCCGTTTTTGGATGGAACATAAACACTCCAAGGATGGACAATATCACCAAGGGCCTTCGAAGAACTGAGTCTCCCAACGACCCAGGCGCACCAAGTTGCGCGAGACCATAAAAAGATCCACCATGCCACCGACGTGTCGAGTCTCCAGTTACCCCAGCTTGTCGTAGGGGGAAACAAATACACCACTTCATAAATCCATACCCTGAGGATGCAACGTATTACCGAGATGACTGCTGCTCTCACATGGAGCCAATAAGCAACAGAGTGACTGGGTGATTTACTGATAGTTCGTTTGCCGTTGGCCCAGCACACAGGCTTGGTCCAGAAGCATCAAACAAGCCGGATCCGAAGCTCAAGACGAACCTCAGAAGTGACACACTTTAGTCTGTAGGGGGAAATTTTTGTGAACAATTCAGATGGAAAACATTGGATGATCATCAAAATTGGACCATTCATTGTGACCAATTCACAAAACATTTAAGTACAACCGGTTGGACTGCACTGTCCCCTACCGCCATCTCCAGGTTCGATTCCAGTCCAATTGCTCCAGTTATCAGTGCAGATATTAACCATAGGCAGTCTTACCCCATAAGCGTCAATAGTTAGTCGTTTGACCCACGGCCAGTAACTGGCGCCTTCACCGTGTTTTCATCGAGGCAAAAGAGCAAGGTCCTCCAGCGATGGGACAATTTTTTCCATAATTCCCAAGACTAAAAGATAAAGATTTGTATCATATAGCCTCTTGTAGCTATGGAAAATGGTCCATGTATAGATGTTTTTTGAAAAAATGGTGACTTCCCATGGCGGAACAAATGACCGGGCGCAAGGCACGACCTCTGGAGTTGATGCCACGGGCTGCAGTTCCACCAGTGGTTGTTTTTCACCATAGCTGCCATGGTCCGCGCACGAAAAAAAACCATGAAAATTCACATGAGATTCGCATATTTTATGATTTTTAATGGTATAATCCAATTCGGGGCTTCAATCTTATACAATTTAGTTTATATATTTTATTCCATTATTCCTAATATATTCCACTGACGATCCCACTAGATTCCGGATTAAGATACTAACCATAGTTAGTGGGTTGATGATATCCATTGGTTTCACATTCTATTCCCATATGTAAGTAACGGAAACCCATCCGATTCCCATTTTTGAGTACAAAATATATGTTAGAACAAGTAAATCATCATCAACTTACTAGGAATTTATACATTTCTATTTTTTTTTTGGGGTCACTATATATATATATAGTATCCCCAGTCCTGCCACCCTCCCACTTGGGATGTCCTTGCCCCATGGCCAAAGGCAACAGCCCGTTGGATCCAACGAGGAAGGTACCTGCCATCGAATTTCCAGCAAACATGGGACCTTTCAACAAGAGATGTGGTGATTTATCCATGAAAAAACATGGTATTTAAGAATGACAAATGATGGTTTTTGACGTATGAAACATGATGGTTTTTCAGGAAGAATGATGGGTTTCACATCCAAAGACTGGGATGTGTGTTCGATTTCATGGGCGCCGCTACTCAAAGTCACGTAAGACCAGACCGAAGACGATGACAGGCCAACTTCAACAATTTAAGGGAATACTGTTAATATATTGTTGATATTCTGTGTTAATATATGTTAACAATTTGATAAAAAGTCAGGTGGCTAAGCTGTGCAAAAAAAATAAGCCCATTGGCCACACCAAAAAACCAGCGGCTTGCCGCGGTCCCATCTTGGGGGACAAAACATGACATAGCTATCATAGCAATGCAATGAATGGAACCAAGCATGATTGCTACCCTCTGGTAAACAAACAGTTTGCTATTGAAAATGGCCCAGTCGAAATCGTTGATTTACCCACTAAAAATGGTGATTTTCCATCGTTTTTTGTATGTTTACCAGAGGCTATATCCCTACCTGGGGGGCCTGGAATAAACAAAGATCAGACTGTGCTGGGATGGGTCCTGTCACCTGATTGCAGATGGCAAGAAATCTCCATTTGGTTGCATAGTAAATTTCTACCTCTAGCAACATACGGCCCAATGGGGTAGATTGCTGGAGCGAAACCACAGGTTGATTCACAACATCTCAGGTTTAATTCGCGGGTGATGGGTCAAACAAACATACTTCAATCCAAATCATTCCAAATCCAGGGATATTACTCTCACCCCAAGTCAGAAAACGAAACCATCTTCGGATTCCCCAAACATTTTGGTCATTGTGAGGCTCCAATCACCGCCACGTCGGCCGAGGTTGCTATCCCCTGCGGTTGGTTGATCAGCTCTTTCCACCTTGTTAGTACTTGAAACTCACTTGTTCTTCTGAAAAACTTCACTACAATCACCAAATCTATCAAATCAGGGTGTACAACTTGAACTTAAATCATCCAACATACAATTAACTTTTTGTAGGGTTCATTTCGAATCCTTCGCGGGTCGGGTCGGCACCCGGCATAGCGCGTCCCATAGACCAGGGTGAACATGACCACGTGACGACCTGGGGTCGAAACATCAGTGGATGGTGTATTTGTGGCTATTGGTAAGGTAATCACATTATATTTACAAGTCTACTGTTATTAATAACCATTGATATAACCATTGATATAACCATCAATATAACCATCAATATAACTATTAATATAACCATTGATATAATACAATAATTAATAGTCAACCATTCTAGATTTGTTTTCATGGTTCTGATGAGCCATACATGGATTGTGTACATGTCATGTATGGCTAGTGGCTAGTGGTACCTAGAATGTGCCCTTCTTTGTGTCACTGGCAATGGAAAAACAAAAGCACTGGAAGATGACTTTGTGTATTTTACACTGCAGTTGCAAGAAATCCAAGTGTCAACATCGTGGGTGTAGCAACAAACATGGGGATGCCTCTGCTTGATATGGGTCATCCCTGGTCCCTATTCTTGGCCAAGAACTAATCTGAACACAGCCTGACATGGCCATCGGACGGCGCCTCGTAAGGCTGGAGCGTTTTCCAGCGACCTTGGAGAAATCCACAGGTCATCATTTTCTCTAGGCCCTTTGTGATATCCATTTTCAAAGACACCCATGTTTCACCAACGAAGGGGCTTGGAATGGACGATACCGATCAACCAGATGGGATGCAAATTGGTCTTCTTTTCGAATGGCAGTCATTGCGTTGACCAAATTCCATTGAAACAAAAGACACATGCCTCTAAAGTTATTGGTAACAAATCCATTATAAGGCTTTGGTACCTTAATTATGGGAAACACACACAAAAATCCACTGCTGAATGACCATTTTCTGTATTAAAACAGCCATGAAATGCCGGTATACAGTCTATATACCTATATAAGCCTACATACCCCATTTTCAGACCAACACATTGCACAAAATGGTTGGCTATATATCCCATAGTATCCCCAAAAAATATGAAAAAATCACAAAATTCCCACTAACCCCTATTAACCCCCATTGAAATCACCAGCTTTCTTCATGATTTTGCTTCTGCCCAAGTGGCGTTTGCAAGGCCCTCATGAGCTGGGCATAGCTCTCGGAGCGACGCCATGCGTTCCGGCGCAACTTCAACGCCGCCGACGTAGTGCCATGCTGGCGGTTCCGCAGAGTGGGTTCGACCCATGAAATGGGGCAAAAGCCGTGAAAAATCACGGGGGATATTCAGTTGGACCAACCATACAAGTCTCATATTGCCCCTATACTCATTGTTGGTTGTATCGCCACAAAATAGTCTAAAATGAGGGGACGTACTGGGGATATCATGGGGATATCACCAATAATATGATTCTTCATCTAATTATGTTCCCTCATGATTATTGGGTATATAACCATCATGATGGTTAATCACCAATGATTCTTGGGTATAGTACCCATAGTACCCTCATCACCTGAACGGACAGCAGTCTTGTAGAGGATCCCGAATCAGCAGGAGCCCTTGCATAAGCATCATCTTCATCACTAGTTTCTTCATCTACCACAGTCTTGCATCTTCCAGTAGTCCAACTTCAGCATCGAAAAAATCGCATTTCATGCAAAAACCTTGTAACCAGCAAAATGTTGAAACCAGAGGTTTCGCAATTTAATTCCAAGAGTTTCACTAGACAAGGCAGATTGCTTTGATCAACCCAACATTATTCATTGGATTATTGATGATCAGTTCATCTCGTCAATAATCATGTTTGGTTAATAACCATCATGGTATAATCCATTCTAATCTTCATATTATTGGTGATATCCCATTATATCCCCATTATATCCCGGTTAAAGCCATTGGTCTATCCCGTTATCGTTGGTGATATCCCCACCTGGCTGTGATTGGATCTCTTCCACTCCAGGATTCCGGGCCGGCAGCTGATGTCGCTCATCCAAAGGGTAGAGCAGCTCGGAGGGAAGAAAATCCAACTTGTAAGGCTTGTTCCTCGGGGATGTTTGCGGATGTTTGCATAGGATTTTTTTCCATGGAGTATGGGTTTAGCCCCAGATCAAAGAAAAAAATAGATGGCGGTTAGAATGGATTATGCCATGATGGCTATGAACCACACATGATCATTGGCAGGGGATTAACTTATCATCAATCCAATCAATCATGGATTATTATAACAATCAGTTGAAGGTGATTACTTTCTCATAGTGGTTTGTGACCGGCCAAAATCAAGCAATATAAGGCATGGAACTTGATATCACCAATAAACATCCGGCCATCTGGCTTGTCCCTTTTAAACCAACAGGAACGGAAGATGAAACTTGACATAACTCGGTTGCTTGAACATTTGGAACCCCTGCATCCAATGGTTGTGATTTGCTCCCCGGAAGAACTTGGGTTGGAGTCCCTGAAGTGTGCTGGTTTTGGCTGGGCATATCGCCAGTAAAAGGTAGCAGAATATGCGTGTGCCTAAAAATGGCTTGCGCCCCCAATTCATGGCTATTTACATGAGAAAATGATGATTCATCAGTGGATTTAGAGGTACACCATTTTCAATGAAACCCGTATGATGTATCCAACTGTTGTCGGATTGGTGGCCGATCACTTCCAAGCATGAACAACAGTAGAGATCATTTTGGGGGTTTATCATGTTCCGGAGATATGATCGACATAGTTCAAACACATGCAATGCGAACTGTGGATCGTTTCTCCCAAAGTTTGAAAGATTGGTGGCTAGATGACCACTGGAGCAAGTAAAAAGGCTCACAACGAATATGGCCCAGTAATCAGGGCGGATTTTGCATCCCAAATACGGTCGCCAGGATTCTCAGAAAAGGATACATTTTTACCATAGCCCCCATAAATCCCGGTGGATCATCCGTTGTGTGAAAAATCTCCGTGTTCTCGGTGGATCATTGCGCCAAGGGCCATGGCCTTGGCGGAGAACAGCAACAGCTGAGGGTTGTAACGATTAGTTATAGTTTCCACCGTAAATTCCACAAGGACTAGAAACAAAGAAGTAATTTCACTTAACCAACACTGTCCATCTAAGAAACCAAGTCAATAGCACCCAACTTCGTGGATGAGGGTTCCAATCCCATCAAGTGGATATAAATCCCCAACAACCGTTCAACCCCTTGAAGCCACATGATATTCAATGGATGATGTGAAAACCTACCGGAAAGTAGCGGTGTTTTGAACAAACAAACACCCCATAAAAAATGGGGGTTTCCTTTAGGTTTCCCCAGAAAAACCATGGGAGTTCTCCCATCTTTCCAGCCCGGCGACAATTTTATCACCCAACCAACGTGTCATGAGCGCTGCCCATGTTTCGCAAAGCGTCTGATACCTTGCTGGTGACTGCCATGAATTCCTGGCGATGTCCATGGGGAATCTTTGGGAAGAGATGACAAAATACATGGAATTTCCTTGTCTATATAATATAATCTTCTTACTATCATTTTATTGCCATCAATATCATCATTATTAGTATTGTTCTTATTATCATCATTAATCGCTATGATTGTTGTTACCAAGTATCCATGAAGAACATAGAAAGCAATTTAAAGAAATCCACAGTGACTGTGATCACATCTCTGGATACCTGGGGTCTCACCCCCAATCTGGGGCCAGCTGATTCGCTAAACATCCTCATGTTTGTTGGTTGAGTCCCAAACATTTGCAGGTAAATTCCCTGGAACATTTGCGTTCAAAACATATACCTCCTCTGGTTCCACAATGTTGCACATACCGGTTCCACCCGAATTTCCTTTATTTCCAATGTGTTGAATGCAAAACATGGCCAATCTTAGATACTCTACCAAAGAAACACATCATTTTAGCTGGTTATACATCAATAGTAATATAGATCAATATATACTAGTATACACATATACAAAATTGCAAGAAATCAGTTGTACTAAACTTAAATTTACCCATCAAACCCGTTCTTGTTTACCTTAAAATATGCTGTTGGCACCTCGCTTGGATGAGCAAGGCGGAAGCGGCCAATTTGGTGAAGACCGGCCTGGGGGGGGGGTTTTAGATATACAATCAGCTAGAATAAGATAGGGGTATATATATATATATATACATTGTGAATTTCCAATACTTTCCTGCTGTGATGTTCCTTTGAAGCAACCATGTGCACTACATGTGAACTCATTTCCGCAGACGTGTCTGCTGTGGTCAGCTTGGGTGGAACGAGGGAGGTGAATA
>Ga0126342_10012598_pt1 | contig 15069 bp, 15 predicted proteins | sample Cyp1metagenome_FD_92528 | JGI IMG/M metagenome (GOLD analysis project Ga0126342, IMG submission 92528) | Coral microbial communities from Lord Howe Island, Old Settlement Bay, Australia - Cyphastrea 1 metagenome | ecosystem: Host-associated > Invertebrates > Cnidaria > Coral ...
CTATATACTATATACTATATACTATATACTATATACTATATACTATATACTATATACTATATACTATATACTATATACTATATACTATATACTATACTATACTAAACTTTTCTATCTGTCTGTCTGTCTGTCCGCCTGTCTGTCCGTCCGTCCATTCATCCATCTATCTTATTATATTATTACCTTATTGTCTAGAATCTATCTCTCTCTCTCTCTATATGTATATATATATCTACCTATATCTGCCTATATCTATCTATATCTATCTTTATCTAGCTGTCCATCCATCTATCCATCTATCTTATTTATCTAATCCTATCTATCTAATACTATCTATATATATCTAATCCTATCTATCTAATCCTGTCCTGTCCTGTCCTATATCCTATCCTATCCTATCTAGTCTAAGTCTAAGTCTATATCTATATGAATCTAAGTGTAAATCTAAATCTAATCTATCTATCTATTTTCGATCCACCTATCCATATATGCATATTATATACTGTTACACGTACTTGTCATGATCACCTTATCTGATCTTATCTTATCCCATCTCTTTCTGCAATCAAATATGCATTCTAAACTTTTGATGTCATCTTAGATGGTATTTTCTTGATTTCTATTGTTGTTCTTAGGAACAACTGGCATCATCACTACCATTGGATCACCGTTCTGGCCAGGCACATGGAGCGGTTCCGCTTCAAAATGGACACGTGGAGGACGGCGATGTCCCACCCCGGCGATGGAAAACAGATGGGGCGCGCTGGACATGGGGAAAATGATGGAAGTTGAGGGAAGATGAGGGATTTATATCAGTTTTTTCTGACTTTGACTGGAGTGATGATTCTAATATCAGGAATCATTATAATATATTAAACTATATTAAACTGATAGATGTGATATTATATACATCAACAAACGACTATTGAATTATGGTATTCACGACTTGTTTGCCTACAGTTATGTTTATGATTTTGATGAAAAATATGATGACTGCGAAGACAATTCTCATTACGTACTATTTGTTATCATGTTTATTTATTTTGCTTAGCATTGTTTATTTGATTGTGTTTGTTGTCATGTTTCTTTCTTTATTTTCCATTCTTATTTTGTCTTGTGATGACCGATTAAATTGCATAATATGTTTTAATAAGGCAAACCATTCTTGCGAGTCTCTACGTTTTAGCTATGATTATTTCAACTTAATATCATATATGTTTATTTTAAATCAGTTGGAATTTGCAGCTATCTAACCTGGGAATTTCATGCCTTGAAAAACAATCACATATATTGTGGATATTTAGGGTGAATGTACATTTTGAAGATTCAAATCCAATCGGTTTGAACAATTTGGGGTTGAATATGGAATTCAGGCACTGGAGAGACGTCCAAGCTGGGCTCACAATGCCCACATTTTCGTGGTAAGCTGCATCACCATGCAGCCAATGCAGTGACTTCCCTTTCTTTTGTTGCTTGATCCACCCCAAACCCATCCAATCCCATCCAATCCCAGCATTTTAGCATTGTAAACATTCCGAAAGCATTTTATTTTTTGTGCTATCCCATCCCATCTATTTCGAATTTTAGATATCAAGAGATTCCAGTGCGTCAAACTATGGTTTGATATATTATATATATAGTTTAAGTACACGCACTTCTTTATTTACTTCGATCTATTTCCCCACTATCGGGTCTCCGGGTCTCCAGATTTGATGTCAGCTTTGTTCTCCTCCTCCGCGCGGTGCGCAGAAACTGCCGGGCCTGAATACTATGCTGCCGGATAACATGTCAGATGGAATGTCAAAGAAAATGGAAAGAACAAAAAGAACTGGTTGGTAGTGACCGGAACCATGGAATTTTATGACTTTCCATATCTTGGGAATAGTCGGTGAACAACTGACGAAGTCATATTTTTCAGAGGGGTTCAAACCACCAATCAGAGAACATGAAATAAACTGTCTGAATATATGTGTCAGATAGTATATCACATAAGAATGTCAGAATATATGTCAGATAGAATGCCCAATTACAATGTCAGATAGATTGTCAGAATGTATATCAGATAGACTGTCAGATAGAAGGCCAAATAAAATGTCAGCTAGAATGTCATAATATTTTCGGATAGAATGCCAGAAAGTATGCCGGATACAACGCGAGATAAAATGACAGACAGAATGTCAGTGACAACGTCAGATAGATAGAGAAGAATACATGTCTGGTAGAATGCTGGATAAGATGTCCGATAGAATGTCAGAATACATGTCTGACGGAATGTCAGATAAATTGTCGCATAGAATGTCAGGATACATGTCAAAATACTGTGTCTGTCAAATAGAATTAATGTCAGACAGACTGTCAGAATGTATATCAAATAGACCGTCAGATAGAAGGCCACATAGGATGTCAGCTAGAATGCCAGAAAGACTGTCAAACAGAATGCCGGAGTATATGTCGGATAGAAAGCCAGATAAAATGTCCGAGAAACGTAAGTGAAAATATCAGATAGATGATAGATAGAATATATGTTGGGATAGGATGCAAGATAAGATGTGAGATAGAAAGTCAATGTTGGAAAAATGTAAGATAGAATGCCCGACGGAAAGTCACATAGAACTAGATGTTTCAATATATGGCAGATAGAACATCAGAATATATGTCGGATAAAATGTTATACTGTATTATTGAATGTTAGTTGGTGGGGATCACCCAATTCCGTTCTTTTTTCAATGTCAGCTATCCCGTCTCCCACCACATCCAACCCAGCAATTGACATGTTTTCGCCATCCCATTCGCGATGTTTTTTTGAACATCCTGATCGTCCTGATCCCAGTATTTCCTCTATTTCAATGTATTTCAGAAATTTTAAGTGCCTTAAACCATGTATTTCAGATATTTTAAGTGCCTTAAACCAATTTTTTTCCCAATTTGTTCTATTTTTTTCCATTTCAGCCGTTCCGTTCACACTCTTCGTTTCCATGTCAACCATCCCAATCCCTCTGAACAATGTTTCATTATCCCAAATCCAATAAATTTTGGTGTATTTTGTCCATGTCAGCAATTCACAGCATTTTGTGTATTTCTATCCGTCCCAGGACATTGACTTGGAAGTCGATCTCTCCTGTCAAGTCCAGGTGGGAAAAAATCCACCTTTTCGAGGTGAAAAATGATGGTCGCAAGTCCTCTGGACCGCAAAAACGTCCCCAAACGACAGGTAAGTTGGCTTAAAACCAAGCTAACGATTGGATAAACATGGCGGAGATACTGTCTATAGTGATAAACCAACTTATAGCTGGGTCGCTTCTGCTTCCCTTTTTGAGCATCCAATGTTGGGATCCCCAGTGACCTAAACACCAATATCGGCGTCGTGAAAATGGTGGACGCGCCCTAGAAATAGATGTTGTTTTAGAGAAAATATTTTTGGAAGACCAAAACTCTATATTGGTTTAAATGTTCTATATTTTTGGATATTGCTTTTAGATTTTTGGAAGACCTACACGCAAACCAAATCCAAAACCAATATCCATGGCAAAAATTGATCTGAAATTCGTCTATTTCGCCCTAGAATCTACAACGGAATGCCCCGAAAAACAGCTGAAACCCTTTGCCCAGATTTCCAACACACTTAAAGCGCTCAATCTGTTCAAATCCATCCTTACTTTAACTTGAAAGGCAACATTTTGGCGCATCCGTTCAAATCTGCACCTGTTCAACCCCGGAAATGAGGTCAAATGAGTCTAGTCTCAACATGAGCACGCAACCTGTTCGGGATTGCAACCCAACGTTGCTTCACAACTATCCGTTCTGCAATCTTGCAGAAATATAATCTGGTCTTGCTCAGGCCATTCCCGTCATTTTTGGGTCGAGCCGGTACATTTACAAGTGTATTTACGCACAAATCTGTGATGACACAGGTTTTAGTGCAACTCGGATTTATGGCCAGACGCTTCACAAAAGGGTCATCGTACCCTCCGGCAAACATGGCGAGCTGGAAAATCCCTACATAGTTTGATGGCTGGTTCAGCTACACTGGGACGTCAGATGGCCACTCTGAAAACGTTTTGGCTTTGAAAACGCAGGAAGAACTTGTAGTAACCTCAAGGTTATGCATAGGAAAACAAACCGAATAGTCAGAACATTGTATATGGACTCTCGTGTTAGAAGTAGCAGTCAATAGGACAATCCTGAAGAGCAGTGACAAGATGCATGAAACAAGAATGGCGCAATACTTATCTTATACCCTCAGCGAAAGCAATAAACGATGGGGGACTTCCACACGTTGGGAACCCGCCGCAACGTCTCTCCTTGAAAAGTCCGCCGCCTTCTCGACCCCCAAATCCATTTGCTCATCATTCTCCCCATGCGTATAGTTCCGGGATTTTTCAGCCACATTTGATGACACCAGAGGGTGAAGCAACATGAAATCCACTAATTATCCACTCATTATCCACTCATTATCCACTAATTATCCACTAATTATCCACTAATTATCCATTTCCCCAATAAAATCTGTTTTTTCACTTGGATATTGTTCCCCCAACATGGCACACCTACGGTGTTGCACGGTGGCACGGGAACGGAATCGCACTTCGAGGACGCTACAAGTAGCTCCACAAAGGTGAAGCCGGCGGAGAAGAGGAAGGTGCAGGGAAGCATTTTGATTCACGATCCCCATAGAGTAAGATTGGTAACATCTATTATTAATACATATTAATACTATTATCTTAAGGTAAAGTAGTTTTTCGTTTTGCATCTTCATAGAATCTTAGCAATTTAACCAATCATTAGATACTATTGTGTTGGTCAATGATTGGTTAACGGTTAAATAAAATATCCATAGTATCTAATGTTTCCTTATTAGTTACTCAATGATCTCCATATCATCCATTATGGTCTTACGTGGGACAACGGTAATAAACCATTGGATTTTGAGGTACCTTATTTTCAGACAAGGCCATATTTTGTTTGCAAAATATTCATAATATCCCTCATCTATGGATTGAATATCCCAAGCATTGTTCGACATGAATCATCCCAGATGATATATATATATTATACTTATAGAGCACCTTTTGCATCCTGAGCTGAATTTCAAGAATTTCACCTGGCAGAGCCCTTAGATTGAAGATTTTGTAGTTGCCGGAGCATATCATGATGTCCCAGCTTATATATATATGACTCCATATATCTTAAGCACATCATTTGGATGATACAATGGTGATATACGGAATATATGGCACATCTACTGAAAATATATGGAATAATCCTTGGACATAGATTGGGAATATAGATCTATCATGATCTATCATGATCTATCAATAGATGGAACGTATGGAGAATATCATGGGATAATCCTTCTACAAACTTTCTTTGTAAAGGCAGATATTAAGATTGTGTATACCACCAAACAAAATATTTTTTGTGCTGTAGAGAAAATGATGAATGACCAGCGTATCTTTGGGGCACCCTATCTTCAGTCAAACCCATATCCCTACATCGGCACCTGAGAGTCTTCATCAATGATCTTCATGGGGGTATAACATTTATACCAACCATTCAATGGAAGATATAAAGGGCAATATTGCACAATATTGGGCATATATCGATTGGTGATGGTTGGTGGTTTCAATGGTTGGCTTGATTTAGTTTTGGGATGATCAATGATGATCAACCCCCTATGTCGGAGTCAGTCACCCCGTACATAGTCACTAGTTACTAGTTCTTTCAGGGGGTTGCAACAACCCACCAGTCTACATATTTTTTTTGAACGGTTCTGGGGTTATAATAGGATATAATGGGATATAATGGGATATAATGGGATATATAGCCAATATGAGATTGCCCAACATCGTGTATACACCAAAGTTATGGCAATAAACTAGATTTAGGGGTACCGTATTTTCAGACAGACCCATATTTTGGCCGGCAAAAAACAGATAGACACGTGATTTGCCACTAATTTCGATTCGTAGGTTACTTTAAAAAAATCCTTTTGGGGGTTGTTATTTTTTGAAAAAGACATGTATGTTTTCATTGCGAGTGTTTTCCCCAGTGTTACTTCATGATTCCATCATTGGCCATTGCCACTTGCTGGTATGTCAACCAATGATTCCCATTCCAAACCAGCACTGCTTTGTCGAATCCGCCATAAACCGGGTATAGCATCTATATCACACAACAGGTTATGGCTCAATGTGGCTCAATGTGGCCCATAATGACCACAACAACCCACAGGCTAGTATATTATTCTGGTTAAATATTATTGGATCAGGGTAGTGCATTCTGGTTAAATATTATTGGATCAGGGTAGTATATCTGGTTGGTGGTTTGGAACATGGCTTTTATGAGTTTCCATGTATTGGGAATGTCATCATCCCAACTGACTTTCACTCCATCATTTTTCAGAGGGGTAGGTTGAAACCACCAACCAGATATGATTGACGTAATTTTGATTGGATTGACCATCATAATAGACCCCTTTTTATGACCAATCAACGATGGCTATTTTGATGGCTCAGCTCAGCTCTGCCCAGCCAGGCCGATAACGCCGTGGTGGATCTGGATGACGCTCCGACTGCCAAGCAACGCCGCTTTTCCGCAGCTCCTGGTGGGCAAAAGGTGGAGAGATAGGTCAAGTTGTCATAACATGATCAAGAAAAGTTGTATAATGTTGTAAAGTTGGCATCTTATTGAATTATTGGATAAACTTTAAAAAGTTATAAAGTTGGCATGATTCGATAATCTCGGTGCCCTTCTTCAGACAAACCCTATCAAATCTATTTGCCAGGTCCCCAAGAGTGGTCTTCTACCAGACCATTCAAGTGATTCTAGTGGGTTGAGCAATCAGCAGCATTGTAACAATTTGACAAGCAATCTTTCTGGTTTGTTTTTCCCACACGCAAAAAGATCAATTCTGCTGAACAAAAATTGCAAAAAAAAGAACATTTTCTATCTTTTTGGGGGGTTACTAACAGTTGCTATATGCCATCAAAACCTCCAACTTTTTGGTTCCCTTCAGGTCGGGAGGCCCGCAAAGCTCGGGCCGCGGCAGCCGCTGGCAACGGCAGCGGGCCGCCGGCGCCGGCGGCGCCAGCGCCAACAGCGTCGAAGGTGGTGATGTGTGGCGCGGTTGCAGCGTTTGTTGGTTCGGGGTGTCTCGAAATGGTTGCTTCAACCAACAAAGAAACAGGATATTGGAAGGGAATATATACATATATAACGGGATAGAACGGGAGAATGGATGATAATGGATGATAATGGATGATAATGGATGATAATGGGTGATAATGGATGATAATGGATGATAATGGATGATAATGGATGAATAATGGATGATAATGGATGATAATGGATGATAATGGTACAAATCTGCATGATATCAACTTGAGATTATATTTGGATGTGTCTGAAAAGCCCACATTGCGATCCATCGGGCAACATCGTGATTAATCAATGGATTCATGGGTATGGCTGAGATGATCATACGAAATATGTTACATCGTGATGAAGAAATGAATAACTGATGATTGCTTTGCTGAAGTTGTACCGCTCGAAAGCTATCGGTCATTGTGGATGATCAAAGCTTCCCTTCAGCGAAGCACGGTGTATGGTTTTCACCTTGGTCTTAAGATTCTCAAGGCTGAACTAAGTTTCATGACGGATTCCATGGAAAACAGGACACCTTGAAAGCTAAGGTGACGTTGATTTGGACGGTCCTGGAGCAGCGTCTTGGAACACAACATGGCTATTTAATGCTATTTATATCAGGGGTTTGGCAACAATTCAAGTTCATAAGCCATGAAAAGGAAAAGATTCCAAACCCAATGGTCCCAATGGTATACAGGCTTTGGATCCGCGACACGCATCATCATCATCATCATCATCATCATCACCACCACCACCACCATCATCATCATCATCATCATCATCATCACTTATCCGCATTACCATTTCAAGCATTCAGTTGAATCCCTGAGCCCTGCTGGCCCTGCTTCGCTCGGGCCGTCATTGATTCTGTATACGCAGCATCTACCGTAGAATGATGTCCAAGTCTCTCCCTCTGCGCCAAAAATATCTATCCTGGTTGGTGGTGACTGGAACCATGGAATTTTATGTTTCCATATATTGGGAATGTCATCATCCCAACTGACGAACTCATATTTTTCAGAGGGGTAGGTTGAAACCACCAACCAGTATATGATTGAGTATTTTTTTTGATTAAACATCTGGTAATATAATAAACCATCATAAAAAATTACCATCTGGTAATACCACTCTTCATTTTTAACCATCATAGACCATATCTATCCAAATTCTGCCCATCCGAGACTATTGAAATTTCCCTCGGCTTTCCCAGGCATCCATCGACATCGATGATTGATGAGGTGAATTGACCCATGGATCGGTGGTTTTTTCGCATTCCCAGGTGGTGATGGATGATGAAATGGTGTTTCAACCGCAAAAAGCTCCTGATATACCACGAGGATATTTTTAAAATCATGGGATAGATCAAATTGATATAATTATATATATTGCTTAACCACCAGGGCCCGAGGGGAACTTCCCGGTTTTTCCACCGATCACCTTCTGGACCGTTTTTTTCGTATGCAGTAGTGGCCAAGTATATATACTCAGTATATCAATGCATATTGTCTATGGTACGTTTCCGGGAAACCCACATATTATGGGTATAACATTGTCAACCCCTTGATATATTGAATATAATCCCAAGTATTTATCTAAATATATGTATATATATATACTCATGTATATACTCATGTATATTATTCCCACGGTAATCAACCCCTTGATCCACCGCAGCTCCAGGGCGCTGCTGCGAAGAGCGCGGCGGTGAAAAAATGAGATCGCCCTGGAGGAAAAGTGGAGGAAACGCGACATGTCCAGCGACTCACATTCTGATACTCAACTGACCCTCAGGATGGCACCCCCAAGATAGCCAAGTTGCCTTATAAGTGGCTTAACTATGGTGTATGGTAGATATATATTTATAACTATAGTCAATGGAGTCATAATGGTTTATAAACCAACTTATATCTGGGGGGGCCCATCCTGTAGCAATTTAAATGGGGCATCTCAATGATTGGGTTAAACCTTGGATATCCAAGGCAGATATCTTGAATGGATAGTCTAGTCAATCATCAATAAAGCCAGCTGTTACCCTCTAGTTATTTCATATATCTATGGTATAGATGGCCCATTTATAGATGATACACATGATGATTTACCAATTAAACATGGTGATTTTCCACTTCGCTGGGTTAAATTTTTGCAGAGTGTATTTGAGAGAAGAAATGCGTGCATCAGAATGTTCAGACAAGACCATGAAGGAATATGGGTTGGTGGGAAAACAACAGATGCTTCTTGGACTTCCTGGGGTGATCCCTCAACTTCAGAATCCATGCTTCGTAAGTGGAAGTTTCCCTATTGCTTTTTATACAAGTACCCCTGAAAAAGATAGACAAATAAAGACTGACTGAATAAATTGTCAATTCAATTTTCTTTCTCTTTTGGGTCTACTACATCTCAAATCAGTAAAGTTCCACTTGAAAATCTCACGGGTACCACGTCCGCGATCCACATTGGTACCACGGTTGTAGCAGTGAAGGCACTGCATATTCACAAGAAATGATGGGGTTGTTAGGCTCAAGGGCTGAAAGACAAGCAACAGCCTGAATTTTCTGAAGATGTTTTTATTTTTAAGCGATGGGAAATCCAATACCTGGGGAATCTCTAGGGAATATGATGTTCTTTATTTTTTTTTTGGGAGATCCTTAAGCAATTCCAAGACAAACCGCTGGTTGGTGTTGGGGTGAAACCAATTTTTCGAAATGGAGAAGTGGAGAAACCAATTGAGAAATGGACTGTCGTGGACTATGAAAGATTGCAACGTTGTCGCAGCCACTGACGTTGTCGCACGCCTGGATGTGCGCCTTAGCACGTGTCTGGGAGTCCTGGAAGGGATGGCCGAGAGCCGCTATTAGGGACCTAGAAATTTGCAGAGTTCCCACAGTTCCCACAGTGAAAAATATCAGAACTTCAATGAACTTCATTTTTTGCTCCCCAAAAATCACGTTCAGAACTTGAGAACGATGTTTTTTTGGGCAAGAATCTGTTTTTAGCCAAGTCGATGGATTTTTCTATCACCCATCATATTTCCTATCATCCATCTATCATCCATCATCCATCTTGGGTCTCTTGAAAAATCCCACCAGATGGCCATGGCCGTTTCCCGAGTTTAAACGCTGAGCCAGGGACTCTGGTGACCAATTTGCTGAATGATTCTTAAGTATTCAAAGAGTAATTTCAATGAGTGTTTGTGGATCATTGTTCCGTGTTTGAAAAGAGTGATTTTCAAAGCGTGTTGTTTACTGTATTCAAAAAGTGAACAGATATACAGTGGTGAGAACGTAGTTGCAATATATCAGTTTTGAAAGTGTCTTCCACACTTTTTGAAGGAAAATGGAAGGAATTCATCTGATCAAACCCATGTTTCCACTTTTTTTCATGTGTGTGTTTGTGTGTTTCCCCAAATGCTTGCTCCTAAAACCATTGGTTAAACCATTGGTGTCCCCAATAAACATGAGCAATTTGAGGTGATTTTGGGGTTATGGCAGTGACCAACCCGAGGCAACTGTGCTGCAACACATCCAGGAGAAAGCTCTGTCGGCCGCCTCCCAACCCGTCCGGGGTCCGAAGCTGGGAATGCTCCAAGGGTCAGATGTGAGGGGACAAAACCCTCGGGATTGATATGTGAATATTGTAAATGGGAATATAACATGATATAGCCTGCATTTTCCGGATTTTTATATATTCCCAAGTTTTTGGGAGACCTTCGTTCAATTCACCACTCGGGATCCATGCTTGTTCTTGCGCCCCAAGAGAATGCAACGAAACACACATTTCATGTCTATTCATCATGTTTATACAACTATACAAATATTTTTATGGTTATATGGTCATCATAATATTAATCATAATTGCATAGTTATATGACATATACAACTATATCAATATTAACGATATATGGACCATATAATATGGTTATATAAATATATGCTATGGGAAACCATCGCCATTTATCGATCAGAGATGACGAGTTTCGCAGTTTCGCCAGGCCTTGCTTTGGCCGGGGAGACCTGGTCTGACGGAGGATCCCAGGAATGGATCTGGTTACTGGTTCCAACGGTTACTTCAAATGATATGACTGATACGTTTTATGATACGTTATTTAGATCATAGGAAAACCATAGGAAAATGGTGGTTTTAACCCTGGTTGGTTGATGATTATAGTCATTTCATAGGGTTTTAAGGATCAAAATGTAGGGATTAAATAAGTGGTTATATAACTGATAACTGATAAATGATGATGATACCCTGCGGTAAACGTTTACAAAAAACGAACTGGACAGATCCACCATTTTATAGCTGGGAAAATCCACGATTTCGACTGGGTCATTTTCAATAGCTGTTTGTATGTTTACCAGAGGGTACTGACCTAGTCACTGTGCGATGGGTCAAACTGGGTTGGTAACCCTCCAACTAGTTACATCCCTTTTGTGCAGATTGCCGAGAGTGTCCGGCGAGGCTTGTGAAATGTGAAGATGGATGGCAAAAGGAGTCATGGACCTACAAGGACTTCATGTTGCCCTGAGATCTAGATTGATTTCCCAGATTGGCATGCTGCAATAGATCTTGAATTCAAAATCAAACCTTTGTTTTTTTTCAGTGTTGTGGTTTTCCCACAACACCTAACCTGTAATGTGAATTTTAACGTTTAACAAAGGTCCTAAGCAGAGTGAAGCAGTTTGACTCCCAGGTCTTGGTTCTTCACTGGTTTCTTGGTGCGTGAAAACGATTCAAAGCTATACTGGAACCATCCAAATATATAGGGCTAGTTTAATACTGATCATACCTCAAATTATGCACATATATACACACTGTATGTGTATAGATGTATATAACACTTTATGTGTATATTTATATTACATTACATAGACACACACACATATATATATATATATATTATATACTCATTATAGATATCAGGAGTGACACATTAAAAACGGATCAAGAGCGCCCCTTTTATGTTTTGATTGGACCTGAGTGGGGGGTGGAATTCTCCCAGTGCTTCCATTGGACAGTTCCAGTGCAAACGAGTGGGAAGTGTTTATTAATGTTCATTTATATAACATCATCAAACATTCATTCAACATTCATTCAACATTCGTTAATCGTTCATTAACCATTCGTCAAACATTCATCAAACATTCATCAACCACCATGGAACACCATTCATCATCAACACCATTCACCATTAAACATACCACTGCAGCATATCAAACATTCATAAAAATCCAGTTTTCATCGTGGCAGGAGGTGTGGCAGGCCGCCATCTCTTGCGCAGAAAAGCTTAAGGCACTGCCTGAAACGTCGCAAGGATGCGGGGAGTCCCCAGAGGGCGGTGAAATGCTGGATTTCACCGAAAAAAAACATGTGCCATCCGGAAATTTCACATAGCTATAGAAAATGGCCTATGTATGTGTATATATATATGTATATAATACGTGATTTACCTATTAGCAATGGTGAATTTCCATAGTTATGTGAAATTGCCAGAGAGTATGAAACAAGTTGGATTTTGACCTGCGAAAATGGGAGATTTTGAGATTTTCTTCCGCTTTGGATCGAGATTTTTCATGAGGAAAAGATACAGATTTTGCCCTGAAACATGTTCAAAATTCGGAGAATGTACCTATTGAATATGAGGACAATGGGACAATGGGTGTCTATCCTATATATCAATTGGTTGGGTGATTTTGACTACGTGTTTCCCTTCAGCCATTCAGATGAAAATCAACATCCACATCCATCATTGAAAGCACATACAGTAATATCAGTAAAGGATATTCGTAACCATCACAGCGTTCATGGAACCACACATTTTTTGGTTGGTGGTTTGGAACATTTTTTATTTTTCCATAACATATGGGATAATCCTTCCCATTGACTTTCATATTTTTCAAGATGGTTAAAACCACCATCCAGTTTTTCGATGGTTTTTGTTATTTTGAGTGGCAAGTATCAGATTCTTAGGGTAAGCAGCCGGTGAATTTTGTGAACATCAATGGGACTTAGGGTAAGCAAGGTGGGAGAAAACAAGAAGATCATGGTTTAATCAACAACAATCTGGCAATTAGTAGCTGAAACAACAAACAAACGGAGTTGCAAGTTGCAAGGCAAAATAACGTTTTTTTTTTCAAACCGGCAACAGGACTTCATCATCGAAAATGGGGAAGCTTGGGATATGCCGTGATGGCTCACTCATTTTTCACACATCTGTAGGTGCTGCAATACCATTCGGCGATCTGCTAATGCCAAGCATGACACTTGCATCGTCATGTTTTTGGGCACACAGCGGTCACAAGCTCACAACAATTTCATTCGTTTGTTAAATTCCGAATTCTTAGACCTCACAACACGCATTCATCATAATTCATCTATCAAATCCCAATTCTTGTTGCTTAGAAATTCTCCAAGTATCCGTTTGTCCAACTGAGTGATTTAAAAACCTGGTTTTTGGCCCGGCAAACTCCAAGGTCATGTGGCGATTTGCATCGACGAGGGGCCGGCACTTCCTTTGGTGGAACTGGGAGTCCCTTGGCGGTACCAAAGAATCGGGGTGTGAAATATGAAACATGTGGATTGAACATTTTTTCAGAATTTCCATTTAATATAGCTACAGTATGATACAGTAGTATTATTACGTACAGTATTTCTGAAGAAACAAGGATCTAGAGGTGGTCAAAATGTCTAAGATAGCACCGGTGATTCACAACATTGGATGACGTAGTGGCGAAGCATCTCCAGTTATGAGGACAGGCATTTTCTTCCCGGAAACATGGAAACCCTTGGGTGGCACATTGAATTATCGAAATCAATGAAAATGATACCCATTGAACGTTGGCTTCATGGGTGTCAAGCTCCGTGGGTCGTGGCTTGGCTGTGGACGAAAAGACGCAGGATTGATGAAAAGTGCAATGAAACTTGTATATATATATACATACTATATACAGAATATATATATATATACAATGAGGGGAGCCAGATTCCGGACCCAAAAATGGGACCGCAATTCAAGATTTAGAAGCCCGGCCTCCAAATTCTTGGCAGCTTTTTTGGGCCCATGGTCTGGGCGCAAGCCTGTCCGTAAAAATTAAAGTGCGCGCTGGACGGCGGCAATTGACGCTAATTATTCAATGCTTTTTGGCGCTTGGTTGCGAAGATGCTGGCTTCACAGTATATATATATAGATGATGTTTTTTCTTCAATCCATTTTCAATCCATGATAATATGTTGTGCACATTTGTACAGCCTCTGAGTTGTGACCTCTCCGTAGAAGCAGAATTTCTTGCCCAAGTTCTGAGTGGGATAGTTAGGTCTTTTCTTGGAGGGCCAATGTGTTCTGTGTACTCTGCAGTGTCAGGTGAGGCATTGGCAGTTGTAGATGGCTACGAATGCAAAACTGCCAAGGAAGTGAAACACTCTTTGGCAGCTCAGGTTGGTGTCTCAAGATTTCGGCAGAGGTTTTGGTCTGAAGATTGGTCTCACGAAATTTTGGAAGATGAGGTGCTTTCCTCAGATTCAGTGAAGGTGCAGCTGGTGGTGTTGGATTTTTTGCCGCCGGAAGCTGAAGAAGATCGAAGGATGATCGCTGCCTCCAGGGACAATGACCTTCCTGCACTTGAAGCGTTGCTGCGGCGCCCACGAACTCCGTGTGTGATCGATGATAATGGCAGAACGCCGTTGCATCATGCAGCTGAGAATGGACTCGTGGAACCCATGCGGCTCTTGCTTGCAGCTGGGGCGGCAAGAGATGCCCAAGACACGGCACCTGAATGTTGGACACCATTGCTTTTGGCAGCTATGGGTGGCCATGTGGAACTTGTAGGCTTGCTGATTGAGGCTGGAGTGGACTATGACAAAGCCACAGCTGACGATGGAACAACACCTTTGTACATCGCAGCTCAGAACGGCCATGTGGAACTTGTAGGC
>Ga0126342_10012599_pt1 | contig 15068 bp, 19 predicted proteins | sample Cyp1metagenome_FD_92528 | JGI IMG/M metagenome (GOLD analysis project Ga0126342, IMG submission 92528) | Coral microbial communities from Lord Howe Island, Old Settlement Bay, Australia - Cyphastrea 1 metagenome | ecosystem: Host-associated > Invertebrates > Cnidaria > Coral ...
ATGCCAGATAGAATGCCAAATAGAATGTCAGAAGATATGTCAGATAGAATGCCAGAAGATGTGCCAGTAAGAACATGTATAAATGTCATGGTGGGGATCACACGAAGTAAAGTAATTTTTTTTTGTGGTCTGCTTCTGATTCTCAGTCCCCATAAAGTTGCCAAGGTTTTCGCCCTTCCCCAGCTCTTTTCCACACCAAGACACAAGGCGAAATGGCTCTGGCTATGGCTGTGGCGGCTCCGCCCCGAACTTCTGGAGCGGCTGGAACGGCTGGGCCGCAGAGGCGGCACCTGCGGCAATCAGTTTGGTCAGGGGACATCTAAGGGTGGCCCAACCCAGATACCCTCTGGTAAACTAACATAGCTATTGAAAATGACCATTAATAGTGGATTTTCCCATTAAAAATTGTGATTTTCAATAGCTATGTTAAATTACCAGAGGGTAAATGGGACCTTCTTACTTAGAAAATCTGATTCACTGACTATTAGCCACCATCAAACCTACTTAGGGGCTTATTGAACCCCCTATGATTTTGTGGTTAAAATTGGGACGGTACCCTTGCAACACCACTCACTTACATCAACCAGGGTTAAGGTGAAAAGACAGACAATCCAGGATGTGAACGCCAAAATCGGATACGTTGCCATAAAAATGTAGGATGAAGATATCACATATATCATGATATAATGAGTACAGTATAATATATGATTCTCAGTGAAAACGATCAACCGCCTAAGACTATCTAAGATCGATAGTCTTACAGTGAGGTATCCCTATTTTGATCAATAAACAGACACATGAGCATGAATAGACAGTCAAAATAGGAAGCCTATCGGATAAACGCCTGATTAGCTGTCCGCCTAACAAAACCGCTGCAATTCTGGCAGAAAGATCTGGTTTTGTTTGGGTCAAAGTCAAAACCCGGATGTACCCGGATGGTACCCTCTGGTTAATGGATATTTATTCCCTCAAAATATAGTTTTTTGATGTGTGCTAATAGGTTTGACCCCATCCCCAACTCAATTCCCAACAAAGAGCTGGAAATGTCCACTGCCGAAACCAGGGTCTCAACACACCAAAAAGCCCTTCCAGTCGGTCCAAGAGTCCTCCGGGTCTGTAGCCATTGCGGCCCCAGTGAAGCAAAACTGCTGTTCTGAAGCTTGGACTATCAGCTAGTTTATACAGCTTGCACATATAGGTGAGGAAAGTCTTGGCCATCTGGGGAAGGGTCAAAACCTTGTACCCCTGGTGAACCCCAAAATAGCTGGTAAATGGATGTTCATCCCCCTAAAAATGGTATTAATAGGTATTGATCCATACCCATCTAAAAAAGGGGCCAGTTGCATGTGGTTTGTGGCAATGACTCCCTCATGACCCAGAGATTGGATGGGGATCTTGGTACTTTCGTAGGATCAAAAAATCGTGAAAAACCTGGCCCACAAGGAACCTGTAAATAGGTATACATGTAGAAATGCTTGCCGCCATCTCAAAATATGCTGCAGGATTTGTATGGATTTGAGAGCTTTGCAACTACTTTGGCTCTACTTTGGCTGGTGAATCTTTGCACCTGTGAGCCACAAAACGACAGGCGACCCAACAAGGAGTGGATGACTACACCGTAACTTGAAGATCTGCTGATGTGTTGATCACTTCAGGCTCCAGAGTTCCAGGGTTCCCCAGGGCCTGGCAGGGTTCCTTTGGGTTTCCAGCGGCTTCTGACCCAGAGATTTTGGGACCCAACGGACCCAGTCCGGACCCAGTCCGGACCCAGTCAGTGCTGCGGACCTTCTCCACGGCTTGCACCTTTGGCATGCCCTGGTCTCGGAGTCTCCAATCCAAGGGACCCAAGAAAATCCAAGAGAGATGCTATGGGCCAATACCCCCATAGCAACACAAGAAATGGTATCATTGGTATGTGAATGTCATGAAAAACATGTGATAAATCTGATTTTTAGGTATACCATGACATGTCAAAATGTATGAAAATGTTATGTCATTAATCCATGGTTAATGTATATGATATATCTGTCATTAATGTCACAACATTAATCCATGAACTTTTCAGGACCATGCTATACCCTCTGGTGATGGAGCAGCCGCTCGGCCTGGTCGGCGATGGGAAAGATCCCCTTGGGACCCACCAAGCCATCCGCCTGGGAGGCTCCGGAACCATGGAACCATGGGGAAGGCAAGGTTTTAACATGGTTTCATATGGTTTCATATGGTTTCAACCATCAAATACAAAGGATTTCTGATGATTTCTGGCAAATGTGGTCCGTTCAAGCAATTCGAATGCAATTCTGGCATCCATCGAATCCAGATTGATTCATCTCCATTCAACATTGCCAGCACTCTTCCAGAGTGACTGGTCCCTAATCCCGGAGCAACATGCCAGCGGTTTCCGCCTGCCACCAAAAGGAGAGGAAGGCCATGGCAAAGCACAAACTGAGTAAACCTCCGCAGCCGCGGTGTTTTGTCTGTTTAGACTGGATCGATGAACATTTTTTCCTCGTGGTCAATAACCTGAGTCTACAAGTAGTTTAAAGTTATAATCCATACAACCCAATGAATAGATTTCACGCACACCAGTGAAATCTAGGGGTTCTCATCACTCTTTCTTATTTTCAACCAAGTTGAGTTCCAAATAATTCCAAACCATTTGGTGACAATCAACCACCTCAGCACCTTCATCCTAGCTCCCCCCATTGCCTGGGAGCAGTTGCGCCATCAGATGACCTCGTTGCATCGGAAGTTGCCATGCACCTCATGTCGTCTCGGCAGCTGGATATCATGATGTCCTCTGGTGGGGACAACTTGTTTGCCCAAAAATGGCTTGCTATGGCTCCTCGTGCCAAACGACCTCGTGCCAAACGAGGTCCCAGGCCCATCAGGTTCCCCGACTGGTCAGCAGTGATGCCAGCACCAGGAGCAAGGCGGGCACCAAGACCTTCCAGGCAGGCCACTGTGTCTTTCCCGCTTCGGAAGATGATGATCCTGGCGCAAAAGGCTGATGGCACGATCTTCGGTCTGTGTGTTCAAAGTGCCTTTGATGTATAAATATATATATATATGGATATATATATATATATATATGGATAGATGGATGGATGGATGGATAGACAGATAGATAGATAGATGGATAGATAGATAGATAGATCATTCATAACTGTAGAAAGGTTCGGCAAACCCATGACTTAGGGGGTCGAAATGTTGGGAGTCAACTGGAATGAAATTGGGGGTGGGCCATATGCAAGTCAGATTTGCCAATCAATACCTTGCAAATCTAAGCACTTGACAAACATAAATCATGGTCCTTAGGAACTAAGAATATAGAAAAGGAACTCTCCATGAAACCCACAAAAAATTATCCCCTAGCTTCTGGGAATCCTAGAACTACCCAAGTTGTAACTGCCAAGAAAAACCATCCCATAGACACTTCCAAAATATTCTTTGGACGATTATTGTCCACTAAAATTTGCGATTTTCATAGGGCCTATGGCAGTTTACCAATTATAAATGGTTGTAACTGGTTCTAAATGGGAATTATACATTCCATAAATGGTGTTATAAGTACTTATAACTTGTATTTCGGGCCATAACTCTAGGGTCTATGGCAGTTTTACTGGAGGCTATCTGGCACCTTCATCCACCTCTGAAGTGCTCTCAGCATCGCTGCTGTCGCCATCCATGGCGGCTCGTTAGGCTGAGGGGCGACATGTACATGGCACTGTGTTGCGCCGGGAGCATGGCGAAATCCCAACTGCTGATATATGGCCCTGGGTGAAATGTTCCAAAAATGTTCCAAGGACTCACAAATTGAGCTGTCACAGTTGGACACAGAGCACCCATTCCCGTATGGCTGGTGCTGGGCCCCTTGCCTCGTGGGTGAAACTGCTGGGACCTTGAGAGTGGCACCTATTGGTATACCCTCGCATTTTGATGACGTCCCGTAAGCACAAATGCCTTCATGCTTCAAAGGAAAATGGCTTCAGGTATCTTTCAAGTCCAGATCTACAATTACCAGCAACAGGGCTGCGCTGGACGCCATTCCCACCTTTGCTCCACAGTGGGGGCGTACCCCTTGAGCCTCTTCCAGAGTGGCAGCTACCTGACATCGGAAACGGAGGAGAAGTCTCAAAGAAATCCCATTCACCTATGGTTGGAAAGGACTGTTGAAACCAGGTTCTCATCATCTTTCAGGAATAAAAACATAGTAATACATAGTATGATAACTATGTAAAAAAAAAAAACAAGAAATTCGTTTGATGAACACAAACAACCTACACCCGCGATCACCGGAGTATGGTTTTACAGTAGCTCTTCCGTGACCCCAAAACTCCGCAGGCTCCGCAGCCTCGGCGTCGGCATTGAAGGCTTCCACAGTGGGTTGCGATGCGGGCACCTTGAGCAGCCCCAAATTTGGTACATTTGCATGAAATTATACATATGTGTATATGTGTATATATATATACACACACACATCATTTGTGTGTGTGTGTGTCAATGTATATTATATGTGTAATTATATTACTGTATATATATATATAGTACATATATATATATAGTACATATATATATACTACATATATATATATATCATATGTGTGTGCATTGTGCATGAAGCTGATGTGAGGCGGGTTTGCCAATATCGTAAGGAGTCTACCACGGCTTTTAACTCCGTACCAGTGGCTGGACCCGCGCCTCCTCTTGAAGTTCCTCGTCATCGCCTTCTACCATGGGAACCTGCCCACTTTCCCACTTTGCTGATGGGAAATGGGATGTTACAGAAATCCTTTTAACATGTATCCCAGATTGAGCATGACTCATCCACAAGGATTGGCATCTCTGAGGTTCTCAACTGAAATCGGAGTTGATGTTGCAGCAAAACAAAACATGCCGCAGAGTGTTGCTCGTGTTTCCGTCTATTTTGCACCGTAGTAGACTCATTAGATATGACAATTCACATTAGGAAACATAAATTTGAATGGACGTCTCGCAGTATCTGTACACAGGCAAGAAGTTTAACCTTAAACACAAGCAAAATCATCGAAAATTGCTATGAGTCAAAACCCTTTTGGCTCTCACATGAAAAAACGGCTGATGTTTATCCGAAAAAAAATGAAATGTCATAGATCACACCAAAACAGCTGGAAAAAAAACAATGTTCACCTCCTAAATTTAAGAGAATGGTCCCATTGCTATGGCATGATCTTTGCACATCACTGGTGTAACATGACCAGGCGACCGGCACCTGCCATTGTCCCCTGGCATCCATGAAGTCCCGCAAAGCCGCTGAGTTCAGCGTGGCTCCTGTGACCGGACGTACTGGGCGTTTGTTCAAACGTTGGGCGCCCCAAATTCCCACAGCAATTTGATCAATGTATTCCCAGTTAAAGGTGGGGCAGCCCTCATTTTCATCATTGTTTCCCATTGATGGCAAGTGTTCAAGCTAGACCACAGCAATGACTTGGGATTTACCAAGTCACCACATTTTCAGACCCTGACATTTACCAATTTGGAGTCAGAAAATGTGGTTCTTCTGCAGCGATTCCATGGAAGGTTCGGGGCTCTTGCGCGGTGTTTCTTTGAGCTGTTTGCATACTTTCACCAACGGGGAAAGTCTGCAGCCCGCTGAAAATTCGGTCTTGGCCACCAAAAATAGGTGTCCCCGGAGTCCAAATGCACTTAAAACCATTGCCAAGAACAGACTCGACCATAGAGTGGCGGACTTGGAGGGTGCAAAATGGTTGGGAAACCTCAGGCGGGAAGAATAAAAGTTGCTGAAAAATATCCAATTTCTGTGGGTTCCACAGCAGTTTTGCAATGGGACCCTCCTATTCACACTACTTGGGTTTGTCTGGAAATAGGGTTGCTAAATTCACCATAATTATCCATAATTCACCATAAGTATCCATAATTATCCATAATCAGAATCATCCATAATTATCCATAATTATCCCCAGTATGATGGCCTTTTGCGGGTGTACCCCATTTTCAAAGACGCCCACTTCATCATCCATCCCCCAGCACTTGCTCCTACCGAATGCAGATTCGCCAAGCCCGTAGGCTCTGGGAGGGCCGTCAAGGGTGCCCTGACAGCGCTCATTGGGGTTGACCCACACGTGGCGAATTGGCCATAATTTTGAGACCTGTACCAATTGCAACGATCTATCTACATGTACCATATAGATCCATATAGTGGTTTCAGAGAACCAATCTGGTAAAAGCCTGGTGCTGACCTTCCGCAGAGACAGGGGGTCAAGCTCCTTCCGAATTCGTTTCCTCCATGCAAACCTTGGTCCATTGAGCTTCCCAACGGTTCTTCTGCACACATCTGCAGGCTGGGCAGTGGCATAACCTAGGCGAATCGAAACGTGGAAACCACGACCTAGCTGGACCAAAGTGTGAACTACAAAAAAAAACTAAACCATCTGGGACAACTACTGGACCATCGCACATGTCACGGTTTGCCTGTCAACGTGAAGGACCTTGCCTAAATCATAGGCAAACCCAGGGTGGGCATTCAAAGGCTGTAGCAACCACCCCACTTGCTCACTAAGTCCGCATTGATTTTCCCAGTAAATCAAGAATGCACCATGTTTGTAGCTGATCTCGCCATTTTTGTTGATAAACCCCGTCACGTTTGTTGGTTCGATCCCCTGTCTGTGGAGTTGTCGGAATCCAATTGGCCACCCCAACTGGCAGATTTTCCTCGAAAAGTGCCACCCACTCTCGCCACAGCGTGCTGTCGACCTGCAGCGACAGAAAGGTAGGCAGGAAAGCTTTGAAGTCTCAAAGACATGGCTTTGTCTGAAAATGGTGTACCACCAATCCCAAAGGGTTATCGTCATCTTGCCATATGTTTTCCCATGTAAATGTAAACCCGCTTTGCGCTCAGGATCACGAAACCCAAACCAGCAACCAGAAAAGCGTTTCTTTCATGTTTGTCCTCTTCTATTTTTGTCAATGAATTTGAAAGTCATAAGATGATGCGATACGGATTCCATTTGGAATAGGTGTCATAGGTGTCCATCAGCAGAATCCCAAGAGCCCAAGACTTTCCAAAGCTCCGACTTCGCTGCCGCACCTCTTCTTTGTCCGTCAACTGCTCCTGGGCACCACCAGTTTGGATGGTAAAATCCAGGTGAAATCCACCATTCTTAATCCACCATCTTTGGAGTGTATCAATGGATTGGTTTAAGGGAAAATTTTAACCGGAAAACCCCATATTTAGTGGGAAAAAACCCATATTTAGTGGGAAAATCTATGGTTTCCTGTAGATTTTCCCTTAAACCAATCCATTGAGTATAGCCATCAAAACATCTCCAAAAGAAGAACCCAAACATTTTTCGGAGCTCTGAATGTCCTGCTGCAGGTCGGCAAAGGCCATCTGCACAATGAGCTCCAGGATGCCCTCCATCTCCTGCAGAAGACCTACTTACCCTGCCAGTCCCGTTGAGAAAGACCTCGAACAAATCCAGTTGCTTGGTCCAAGAAGCTGCTTAAGCTCCAGTTGGAACCACCAAAATACCCTCTGGTTATGTCAAAATAGCTATTGAAAATGACCCATTAATAGTGGATTTTCCCATTAAAAATGGTGGATCTTTCCATAGCTATTTTGACATAACCAGAGGGTATTGGATATTGGATCAAGCATCGGATACTATGATCGCTCGTCGCGCGCCTCACGCAGCTTCTCCCGTCGTTTCGCATGACGAAAACGCCTCAGAGCTACTGCCGGGGCTTTCCAATAGATGGCTACAGTGGTAAAGCCCGATTGTAATCCGGAATGGGGATGGTATTTACCACCCATTTCCGGAAAATATGAATAGCATCATAAGCATCTTGTTGCTGGAGTTTATCATGGTGTACCACATCAAATGCAATACTGAGATAGGCTTTCTTTGAAGGTTGGGAAGAAGGAATTGAGACGCGGGGTGGACTTTGTGGGATCTGCTTCAAGCCCATGAGAGAACAACTGCCTAGATCCAAAGGGTTTGCTTCACTCAAGAACAATTGATCTGGGCAAAGACCATGACTCACAAACCCGAAAAAAAGCTGGCCAGACAGAAGACATTTGGGATCAATACCCCAACTAAGCATCATCTACGGTGAGATCTCCAATGAGATCGCTACTCACATGTGGGCCCCCCGCTCTACTGCACGATAGCGGACACGTTCCCTTTCCTGTAGCGAAAAAAGCAGAGCCCTTGTGCAAACCATCGGATTGGTACATGGCTAAAATGACCACCTCACTGTTTAAAATGATAAACATGAAACCACCAACCAGTCTGTTCTTGTTTCTGTCCTTTTCTTGCCGGAACATGGCCAAAAAAAACAGATATCTTTGGTTGTATCCCCGAAGACTTCATGGTGGTGAATCTCATAACGAAATCAGTGAAAATCTTCTTTTGGCTGATACCCTCTGGTAAACTAACATAGCTATTGAAAATTGCCATAGAAATAGTGAGTTTTCCCATTAAAAATGGTGATTTACCAGAGGGTAAACCCCAATTTCCAGGGAATGCTTTGTTTCTTCTCCGCTTGCCACGACGGCGCAAGCCAAGCCGTGGCGCCCGATTCGGGCGCCTCCTGCTCTCGAAGGGTCTCGATCATTTCGTCTCTCAGATCCTGCCGTGGAATGTGTGGTTTCTCCAAAAATTGGAGGATCTACCTCTATATTTGGCCAATATGGAGAAGATAAGGTGTGAAAGCATGGGATCTAGGGTGTTTTGAAAGGTTCTTCAGTTGTGGGCAAAAACTCCATTACTTATCTGCGGGATGAGAGGTTTGCACGCCTGACATATTGCACAAATACACCATTTTATGGCAATTTCAATGGGGAAAATGATGATGAAACATAAAATGTTGGGTGCCTTACTTTCAGGCCAACCCGTAAAAAAAAAGTGTCGGACCCAGTGCAAGCCCGTCTGCAGCCGTCTGTGTATTTCACAGCTGGTATTAACTGGAAGGCTTCTGGTCAGCATGAAAAACGAGGAAGACACAGTCTAGATTGAAAGTCTCAAAACAAGTGTCTCCATGTGGCAAAGCGTCAACAATGGGTACCAAGGGAAAAAATGAGTAGATGGGTGAAGCAAGATGATAGAGTCTTCGCAAAAGGCCAGGATCCAATCCAAAAGGCTCCCGAAGGGGTACAAACGGAGCCTCAGATGTGTACAATCTCTTCACTTTTAATGGTCAATAATCGCTAAGTCGGTCAGGGATTGAAGACCATACAGTAGCTCCTTGGGGCTAAATTTGTGGGATTTTTGTCGGCAGGTCCCATGGTATCCCCTCAGATTCATCCCAACACGGGAAGGTGCCTGGTCCCACTTCAGAGCCTGCCATTTTTTCTCGTCGCAGAGTTGGTGAACATCACCCCACTTCCGTTGATTCAAAATCATGGGTTAGTGATGGTTAATGATGGGTTAATCATCAATAGGTTGACATGTCTATCGTTTTTTTATGGATGTATACAGACGGGTAATGATAGGTAGACAGTTTACTGAGGAATTATCTACCCACAAAGCCCCCATGCAAAGGGTTGTCAACCGCCCAAGTCAGGTCCGCAGGACGTTTCCCAAAACTGAGGAATCCTGAAAAGACACCAAATTCAAGACACCCATTCATATAGCAAGGAATCCCATGGCGTAAGGATGGTCCCCAACTTGGAGAGATACCCGTATTCCGCTAGCAACAAAAGATTTTTAAGACTGACCTTTATATATCAACTATATGTACCTTGAGAATCTTTAAGATCATATCTTCAGTCCTGAAAGCGCGGAACTTTCGGAAACCTGTCTTATACCAGGTCAACACAAAGTCCGCTGCACTGCCTCCTCTTTGTCCGCTTTCTTTTTGGCAATGTACTGCTGCTGCCGCGCTTGTCGATTCCTCGGATAGATCCGCAGCTCACTGAATGGACCCAAACAAAGAGATGTGAAGAAACGCAATCTACGAAGACAATCAAGTCTACTGTGATCATTGAACTTCGAACCGGTTCTTAACTGGAGTACACTTAGATATGTAATATATATATATATAATTATATATATATAGATAGATCCCATGATATCATACTTACCAGGAGTCATGAAGCCAGATACAAGGCATTGCCAACTTCAGGGACTCCTCGTTTTACACAGCCCAGCCTCACGAAGACCTCCTCAAAGGTTTTGGCCCTCCAACTACGGTAGCTGATGGCGCTTTCCTGTCGGAAAATCATTGTGGGTTCTTGCCATCCAAATACCACGGGTTGCTGCGGATTTTACGGCCTCAGTTTTTTGGATGACAAGGTTGGGATAACGATAACGACCCTTTTTTGGGGCCGTTTTCTTTTGCCCGCCAATATGTGTAAGCTTGGCAATAGTGAGACATTCCACATATGTAGATGATGCTCCCAAAAACATGGGTGATGATTCATCAATTCATCGCAGTGCAGCGTACACCATTGTTGTAAAAACTGGAGGACATATGGATATGGGTCAAAACAAGAAACCCTGCTTTTCACATCAAAATCTGTCACTTGCAGTTGCGCCCATGTACCCCCTGCTATCGTTCAACGGGGTGAAATCCTGTTATCCCATGGTTTTTCTGATGAAACCCCCAGGATGGGACCCAAAAATCCCCATGGTTTGTGGTGCAAAACCATAGATCTCTTACAAGAACCACAAAACCCCCTCCATCCGGGAAAAAAAAAAACGCCTCAATGGATTCGCGGTTCAGCTTTTCCATCAGGACCTGGCTGTAGAAAAAATGTGTGTGTTGATAGAAGTGGAAGCTATGTTTTTTTCTGGATATCCAAAGTTGTCTTCCATATCACCATCATAGTGGATATTTTTCTCATGGATAGCCATAGATCTTCTGGATCTTTCACCATCCCACCTGCTCCAGCTGGTTCTCTTCGAGCATTTCCTGGCCGAAGATCGTCAAGTTCGTTCATTTTTTCCCTATGGACATTGCCATAAATGAGAGGTAGGGGCTCCATTTCCAAACACCTCTATCGTGAAATGTCAAATTCATTCAAATTCCTTGTTCTCTTTCAAGATACGTCTGCTTAGTTGCAACGACAACACGACTTGGGAGTCTTTGCGTCTAGCAAACGAGTTGGAATCTTCTGAACTAGTTACCCTCTGGTAATTTAACATAGCTATTGAAAATCACCATTTTTAATGGGAAAATCCACTATTAATGGTCATTTTCAATAGCTATTTTGACATAACCAGAGGGTAATCTAGAGCATAGCCAGAAGGTTTGTGTCCATCCAATTTGTACACCCAACTAGACTCCACCTGCATGGTTTGCTAAAATATTCTTTGGACATAAAAAAATGTACCGTAGATCTGCACATATCCATCTATCCTGGTTGGTGATTTTGCATAACTCCTAACACATGAGTCGATTTCTATCATCCCATGTTGGATGGAAAACAGAAATATGAAAACTAGCGGCCAAGCATATCACCAGGATCATTGCTTCTATGCCCATTCTGTTTTTTTTTGAAACATTTGAAACATGTTGAAAGCGGTGATGTCACCCGATCCATGCAGAAATCAAAATTCAATTCATTGGACGTGCTTGATAGTAAAATACCTAGTTTGATTGAGAAAAAGAACATGTTTTGTTGGTTACATCCGGACATGTACTGGTTAAATCCCGATTTTCTTGATTGCACTATTAAACCCCTATTTCCCGTGGTGAACCTTTTGCTCGTGAACACCTTTCTTGATTATATCCCACAAATTCACATGTTTGATACCAAAAAAACACAGTTTTGATCAAGAAATCTACATTCGAATGGCAAATTGCTAGTTTTTCTATGTTTTTCTGTGGATATTCCATGGATATCCCACAACTTCACAGCACTTCCACCTGCTCGCGCTGCTGCTCCACCAGCACCCGTCGTCTCCGACGCTCGCGTTCCCGCCGTGCAATGGTGCCCGCTTGCTTGGACTCCTCGAAAAGGGGGATTTGGCAACAAATTGGGACTTAAACATACTGTTTTTCAACAAAAAAGTGGGTTCAAGCATCGAACATTTTGGAGATTCAATAGATTAGTAGTATAGATTAGTGTAGGTATTGCCTTTACGCTTCATCTGGATCGGGTGGGTTTTCCGCGCTTCTGGAAGGCACCACACCGCGTTTTTTCCCACATGGCTGGATTTGGAGGAAAAGTGTTTGCAAAAGGCTGAGATTTTCCACCACGCCATGTGAGTTTCCAAGATGATAGGTGAAGTTTTCGGACCAGCATTGTCTCCATCTATTGCATCACGTCAGTGAGAGGAAGGCGCTTGAAGCAGGCTACTGATTTAAGTTCTTCAAACACTTCCTGGTGGAGCCACCAACTCCAAAAATGGCCAAAGCCCAACGAAGCAGGCCCCCAAGCTTCCCAAGCTTCCCATGCGCCTTGATCTTCCTCATGAAGAGGCCTGCTTCGTAGTTCAGCTCCTGCCAAGTGTTTGGATGGATGGACGGATGGATGGATCGGGGGAAAAGGAATGAAGGTGATGATAATATATCAAAAACCATCAGATTTTGGGCCGCCAAATTTCGGAACCCGGATCTCTACTCCAAGCTCTTCCACGACCACTTGGCCTGGACTTCGATGATGACCAAAAAACATGTGGCTTCTCCAAGGTGTAATCCCCTGAAATCTGACATAGAATTAAAAGGGCCCAAAAAAATTGGCTTGGAAAATGAGTTTACATGAATTTACCATGACAAATGACTTCCGCCTTAGATTTGAGGAGGGGAAGAAAGTGGGCTCCCGGGTAGGCCACCGTACTTTTCCCTTTGAAAACTCCCACCTGGTTGGTGGGTAACTTGGCCTGCAAGGCATCCACCAATTCCTGGAGATGCAGCAAGGCAGCAATTGGGCTCCGATCCCATAAACTTTCTGTGCAGTGTGCAGCAAAAAAAAACATCATTGGTAATTGTAACCATGTGTATTGAGTACCCACTAAAAGGTCGGGGAGTTGCAAACGGTATGTATGGGTATTTCTCCGTGTCAGTTGGAGATGCAGTGTGTGTTGGTGACTGTCTTTTCGTGGAAAGGGGTTCACTGCGCTCAGAAGCTCATCTCCTGATGAAGACAAAATGAAAATGCTTATCTGTCCGAATCATTTTCAACAATGCTGCATCGCGCCAAAATGATCAAAATGTTCAAAAAAATACCATGGAAAATATCGCGCGAAGCCTGTTTTGGTTTACCCCAAAGTCGATTGGTTCCTGGTCGCATGGCTATCAAACCACTTTGGTATGGTGATATTTCCTTTGTTCGTTGCTTCCCCCTGAAAATCCCACTGGTCTTTTTGATTGAGACTGCTCTTAGTGGATCGAAGTCCAAGTTTGGGTGAACTCCGGCCTTGGCTGAAGCCACCTTGGAGGTCTGCGCCAACAGCCTGGCAAAAAGGTTGAACAGTCACTCACCATCGAAGGGGTTTGGGGACGATCTTCTTGGGGATCCCCCCATTTTGGGGATGGATGCCATCCCGCTCGGCCACCTCTCAGCGGTTGCATCGTCATCTTCCCTCAGCTGCCACAAGGTTGCGAAAAATGCTGCCCAAGCGTTGGCCCGATAAAGCATAGTATAGACCAAGTTCAGCTGTTTTTGGGGACTTCCCTCCATTTCAGGAAACACCCAGATGTTTCGTCATTTCAGAAACACCCGAATGATCTTCGATCTTTTCCTGACAGGAAACTCACATCCGACCGAAAAACAAACCATTCTGACCTTTCTGACCACCGTCTGGCATCTCATCCCCCCAAACGGGCCCCTAGGTCTCGTACCCTGAGCTATCTTCCGGCATCCCCTCCTGGCTAGCCGATACCATGGATGCCACGACCACTCAACTCATCCCCCTTTGGGGGGGATTCTTCATGCAGTTGCTCAGGCTTCCCACATTGCATTGGTCATTGGTTCATCATCTAAAGTTGGTATAGCCCAACTAACATCAACCAACAAACATGCAAAAGTTGGTATAGCCCAACTAACCAACCAACATCAACCAACAACTAACCAACAACTAACCATCAACCATCAACCAATGCTGGCAGCTGTCACATTCCCACCTCAATGGCCTTGGTGATACCCAGGTTTTGCAGCCCGGCTTCAAAGTCCTGAGGCCCCGAACACACGAAGGCTTTTGGAATATAGAAACAAGGAATAACAAGGAGCTGTAATGGGGAATGAAATAGGACATGTTATGGGATTATGATGGGATTCTAATGGGGAAACCAACCTCTAATGGGAAACATGGGGACTTATACAGGATTATATGGGGAATTGTATGAGATTCCATGAGATTTTTATGTGGCGTTCGAAGGATTGATCTGAGGGATGTTGATCTTCCCTTAAACCACCGAGAAGGACCAAATCCACCTTCCGAAAATTGGAAGGGCCCGAAGGGCCAAAGTCCACAAACCTGCTCTGTACCATCTTCGGCTTCGCGGCTTGGTGTCAATGGTTTGTCTTTTTGGAAAAACATTTGAGGCCACTTTGTAATTCTAGCTGTCATTTGGAAGCTCCAAAAATATTCTCATCAATCAGGCCACCCAAAATCGACTATTTTGAATCCATTAACCGTTTTTTCCATACCAACACCCGCACTTCTTCATGGTTAAACCTATCTTTCAGGAGAAAAGCCTTGTCTCTTGATTGTTTAATCCACCCCAGTGAGTCGATGCCAGCGTTTGTTATATGATTTCCATCCGCTCCTTGGTACCCTGAAGGACTTCGGAGGCAGCGAAACGCCGCTGCTGCTGCTCTTTTTCCTGGGAAGAGAACTGGAGAATGGTCCCCACCCCATGGTCAAGTGAAAAAAGGCTATGTGGAGCACATGCCGGCGCAGTTCCAGTGAACTAGCTGGATATTATATACCTAGAAGAACCCTTAGGCACTTTTTTCTGCCCTCGGCGCCTAGGCAGCCGCATAGGCACTTTCACCAGGAAGTTTGCAAAACTCGGCAGATTTATATTGATGTAGGCATTTTTATCTCAAGATGTTTTTTGTGCTCCGACATCATTTTGTGCCTAGGCATTTTTACCCGGAAGTTAGGCGGAAAAACCCG
>Ga0126342_10012600_pt1 | contig 15068 bp, 23 predicted proteins | sample Cyp1metagenome_FD_92528 | JGI IMG/M metagenome (GOLD analysis project Ga0126342, IMG submission 92528) | Coral microbial communities from Lord Howe Island, Old Settlement Bay, Australia - Cyphastrea 1 metagenome | ecosystem: Host-associated > Invertebrates > Cnidaria > Coral ...
CGGCGTCCCATTGGGGTTGACCTTGCTTTTGGTCAACTTATTTGACTTCCTGATCCAACGGCGTCCCAATGAGATTTGACACAATTCTGTTAAATTGGTCGACTTTAACGGTTCGGAGTATTGTAATTAAGGTGATATCACGAGGATGTACTGGAATATCATGGGATAACATGTGGAATCTATCCATATATTCACTAATACTCACACACATATTATATATATATTATATATATTATATAGATGCATAATTTATCAGTATATATAATGTTATATATATATATATATGTATATGTACATTAAATAAATATATATATATACATATGCATATTATATATATATATATATAGATGCATAATTATCAGTATATATATATATGGTCCCGTCCTCCGTCTCTCCACCCCCCCAATGGGTTGGGTCCCCAGGTAGCACCCCCTTTTCCCTTCTATTTGCAAGCTATTGGCAGCAATTCTGAGGTCCAGCCTCGTATTTGCTAGGTCTTTGCAGCATTTCTGACTCGCATTTACTAGGTACATGCTACCTTTTAGGCGATCTACGTAACACACATACTCCCTCAAAGTACCTACGTGCCACCTATAGTCATATATACATGTGCTATGTATCTATACTTCCTATTTACTACCTGTGTACTCTCACAACACTACATGTGTTGAACATATGCCGTAATTACCTACCATACATTCCAATGATGCCATGTGTACCATAGCTATCATACCTATCATACATACCACACATGTTTCCATACATATGAAACACAATTACCACACCTACCATACATACAATACCAAACATACATGCGATACATACCATACATACCTTACAGGAAACATTCCATACCCATCATAGTGACCATACATACTATAACTATACCTATCATACCTATCTTACAGACCACATACCATACATATGAAACACAATTGCCACACCTACCATGCCATACATACCATACCTACCTTACATAGGAAACATTCCATGCCCATCATAGTAACCAAACTAACCATACATACCATACATACCATACATACTGTCATATCAAACATACCATACCCAACAGACTTGCATACATACTTACCATCCATACAATAACAACCATTCATGCCATACATAGCATACCTACCATACAAACCAAACATACCATACTTTCCAAACATGCTACACCAGACCGACCATACACACCATACATACCCAACATGCCATACCACACCCCCACCACACCACAGGGGGGGGAGGGGGAAGATCTCATATGGGGGAAGTATATGGGACCCATCCCTTGGGGGGGGAGGGGGGGTGGCAGGGCCTGGTGCATATATATTGTTATATATATATATACATATAATATACATATTTCACCAGCAATATGTGGATTCGGCCGTTTTCAATCGCCCATGCGGAAACCCGAGGTTTCCTGGACTCTCCGGCCTCGGCCTTTGCCTTGTTCCAAGGCATTCGCAGCGCTGAGGCAGCGGAAATTTGGCTGAACGATGGATCCTGAGGGAACCCCAGTGCCAAATGCCATGAAAATGCCATGAAAATGCCAAAGGAAGTGTGGAAAAAACGGGTTTTATTGTTTATGTAAGGAGCATGAATGAGCTGTTTGAATCTGGTTCACCTATGGCTAGATACACAAGACATCATGCAACTTGGTCGTTGTTGGGACTCGATGCATGGCAACCCTTTCGTTGCTGGTGTTGCGGGCCTTGAAGCGCGTCGACCAAGGACTGGTGTGCCAAGAACTTTCACTCCAAACTCATACCTCTTCTGGCGAAGAAGATTCATTCCTGGAAAACCGAGGAGATTTATTTTTGCTCACCATTTGGATCAATTATGAATTAAGAAATATGTATGTATAGAAATATATATTTATATATTATCATTCCAATTCCAGTCTTCTGGGGCTGGGGTTTGCACCAGCCACTAGTAATACCAATCAAACCATGTCGATTCTGGGCGGGTCTATTCTTTTCGGATGTGCACCCTATGATTCCCTACCATCTTCTCTCATCCCCCATCATCCCTTATCCAATTTCGGAATATCATGTTCCAAAGCTATTTTTTGATTTCTTTTTTGATCCCAGGTTCCTCAAATTTTGGGGCTTCAAATTTTGATGTGTTAACAGCTTCCTGTGACCCTTCGTCATCGTTTTCCCCATGGAAAAACGGAAAAAACCAGCGCTTCAAGGAGCTCCAAAAGTTGCTGGATCGGGTGCTCACTGATTTGGATGCAGAGGTGATCAAGAGTCCTCATGCCTTCAGTGGCAGTTCTGCCGTGTTGGCCTTGTTACTGGGCTGGCGAAAAACGGTGCAGATGCACTGGATAAGATGCCAGGGGGAGCGAGACGTGGCATACACAATTAAACAAACATACAGTGAAATTCCACTATAGTTGCAGCTAGTCTCAACATTTGCACATGATATTATAGCATAATGTACATTTGAGAAGTATGTTTTTGATTTTATCTACTGATCTCCGTGTGTGTGCATGTGGTATTACAATGTATTACATGATGTTTTAGGACAGGCATGGACAGGCCCATTCTTGACGGCTGCCAGGTTGCTGGGCGATCGTTTGGTGATTTCGGCTGTGGGTCAGTCTCTTGGATCCACTGGATCCACTGGATCCACGGCACTGAACCATGGAGCGATGTCCCACCAAATAGGCATGACCATGCTGCAATGCTTGATGTTGATATAGACTATGTTTAGGAAACATTAGGAAACCACATTTAGAAAACGCTTGATGTTAAAAGTGCATGTTTGTCGTTGTAGACAATTATGTTTATGGTTATGAGTCCAGCTTGGTGAATTTTAGCAAAAAATGAACATCATCAACAACATTTAAAAAAAACACACACACAGGAAAGAGTCAACAAACAAGAAGAGAAAAACAAACAAACAACAAGTGGATTTTTTCCAGTTTTTGTTGTATGATTGTTTTTCTTGTTTTTTGGTTTTCTGGTTTCTTTTTTTTCTGTTAGCTTTGGTTTTAATCTATGTTTTGTGTTTCAAGCAAACCCTGCTTTCTCTGTGTTGTTGGACTCTCAAGTTTACAATGTATGATATGAGTTATGATCCTCAAAGACCTCAAAGACCTGTACTTGATAATGAAAGGAATAATGGTGAATAGTGAATTTGTTTTACGTTCACAGATTGCTAGATTACCGTGTGACCATTCCTTCTCTCGCCGGCTGATGCAAACAAGAGGGGTGCCGGGTGCCTCTCATGTTTCACAAGTGTTCTGGGTAAAAGGCAGGTACATGGATGCAACTGATGCAACTATGATACCAGACAGACTTCTATGGGCGTTCCAAAAAGGACATCATTGGTTGCTTCATTTGTTCCAATCCCAAGGGATCTGAGACAGACGTTGGGCCATGTTGTGCCCCTTTTCGTTCCAGATGGTTGTGGGGTGGTGCCCCTCCCAGATATATCTGTTGGTTTGTAACTCCCATAGATTGATATACTGTATCATGATCTACCTACCATAAATCATCCAACAGTGAGCCAGGGGACATCAACTAACTATTGATGTATCTATGAAGGTCTGCCAGAAGCACAGCATTTGGCATACTTATAGAATAGTGGTGGCATGATATAAGCCAACTATACATCATGGTATACCCATCACATAATACGTACATACATACATACATACATACGTTCACTATAAACCGGGCCCAACAGTTCTCCTAGGTTTGTCCTACCAACCTTAGCTAGGTCACTGGGGCACCACCAGTCCCATGTCACGTGAAGGTTCCGCGTGGTGCTGCTATTCGACGATGGCAGCTCTCGAGAATTGATGCGGGGAACTGATCTGCATTCCGATGCGGAACGCATTGAAGAAGCCAGAGGTCACATACGAAAAGATCCTTCGCTGAAAATCTCTCCTGATAAGAAGTGTTTGGGATATGATCCAAGTACCGTACCTAGGAAGTGTTTGGGGCACTGGTGGTACTGTATGTCTTATGGGATTAAGTACAGATTCTCAGGCAGTGTTTTGGATCCATACTGTATATGAGAGCAATATCTTAATCATGTGTATACAAGATCAAGCGACTCATTCTGCCCCCCATAGCAGTGATATCACAATGAAGCCACAGGTACAATTACAATGAGTGATTGGGCTTCTGTGTGTGACATATGATAGTTTTAAAAAATGCAAACAGGTGAAATCAATGGTGAATGGTGAACAAAAAGCAATTCCTCCTGGAACCCCAACAAGATGGGCTTTGAACAGTGCATTCTCTATGTTTTTCTTATAACATCGGCTGGACATGCTCTTTTATCCTCGCTTCCAGTTCCAAATTTCTACGAGGTATATAGCCCATTAGCCCATCTGACAAACTCAGTTGCTGCCTAAGCACCCATTCTGGTTAAACCTACATTTATTTTGCAGGTGGAATTAAAGCATTATCAGCACTTGCACCACCGTCAGATGATGGTGGTACACACGAAAGTAGAAATTGTGTTTGCCCAATATTTTGATGGTGGATGGCTTGCAAGCAACCTGAAGACAGTGGCAGTTTTGAAGATACACAACTAGATTGATAAATGGACATATAGATACTGTAATAGCTGGATAGAAAATAGATCTATGGATGGATAGATAGATAGATAGATGGATAGATAGGATAGATAGGATAGATAGGATAGATAGGATAGATAGGATAGATAGGATAGATAGATAGATAGATTGATAGATAGATAGATAGATAGATTGATAGATTGATAGATAGATTGATAGATTGATAGATTGATAGATATAGATAGATATAGATAGATATAGATAGATAGCTAGATAGATATAGATAGATAGATAGATTGGGTTGATTGGGTTGATTGGGTTGATTGGATAGATTGGATAGATTGGATAGATTGGATAGATTGGAAAGATCTATAGGATGGATAGATAGATAGATAGACAGATAGATAGATAGATAGATACTGTAGATACTGTAGATACTGTAGATACTGTAGATAGATAGATAGACAGATAGATAGATAGATACTGTAGATACTGTAGATACTGTAGATAGATAGATAAGTAGATAGATAAATGTAATTCAATGTAATTCAATGTAGATATACAATTGTAGATAGATAGAAAAATAGACGTATGTAAAGATAGATAGATGATAGATAGTTATAACGATAGATAGATACTTAGATAGATGGACAGTGATAGATTAGATAGAAGGTTAAACGGATAGATCGATCGATCGACCAATAGATAGATAGATAAGTAGATGAATGATGATAAATGTAATTCAATGTGGATATACATGCTTTTCGATGTGAAGTTATCCCCAGATATCTCCAGAAAAGATGTTTTAACACACCGGTTGTCTCCGTTGCCTCAAGGACTCTTTGATCCGGTTGCCGGACGCCGACTCCAATGATGCGGAGAAAGTCTTGATGGCTCGTAATCCCTTTCAGGTGGACGGTGAGGTCACAAGTTCGGTGAGAAAAAAAGGACAACGAACATTTGCAAGTCTTAAGCTTCAAAAACTACAAAGGCCTATATGAATCTATATGATGATTCGTTGATGGTTGCTTTAAACCCCATTTCAATATGTTCGAAATGTCGGTGCTGCTTGGGGTTCTGCCGTCGCAACCTGTATCCCGGATCCCGCCCTCAGATTTTGGGCGTGGATGCACGGGGTGAATTTGGCATTGCTCAGGTGTTGCAGATGGAGCCTCAAGCGCTAGATGAGAAGCAGGCGCCAGATGGGCAAAACCGGATGGTTTTGGCTGATTTCCAAATCCAACAATAGAGCATCCCAATTTCTCCATTGGGTGGCTAGTATCATTTATTAAGAACGGACCATACCCTAGAAATGGCCTGTACCATTGTGTTTACCAGATCAGTGTGAACATCAAAGATCCATTAAATTAAAGTATGGACATGATGAATTCTAAATGATCCATATGATCCATTGTGGTCCATTGTGATCCATTGTGGTCCATTGTGATCCATTGAAACGGAAAATCATGGAAAATCTATGGAGAATCGGAGCGCTTAATTTTTCTCACGAACACATTTTTCTTGTGACAGCCCCGTGTTCCCGCAGAAGCATCGCTTCGCGCTTCAAGGTGCGTACACAATATCGGAAGATGGCGCTGAAGGTGCATCCAGCTCCTTGGCGATCGCCTTCAAAAGTTGTAGTGGCTCAAATATGACTGAGTTACATTTGTTGGGATTTCAGTTTGGGGATATTACAAATGCATACAAATGCACATACACAGATACACACCCTATACCTTCCTGTACCCTATGTGTTTTTTCAGGGCTTTCTTTAGATCCTCTGCCATTGGTGGATGTGGGGGTCTCGCCCAGGACAAGCAGACCGAGGATGCTGAAAGCTTCAAGAAGGCTTTCGCACGCTTGGACGGAGCGAAAGAGGCGCAAAGGGGGCGCCACCGGCGCGGGTCGTGCCTGGCGGATGGTCAGTTGGCCAATTTTGATCCTAAAGTCCTGGATGTCCCGGGTCTTGGACTATTGGACCTGTTTGGAGCTGTTCTTTTTGGCACCGAAATGTCCAATGAATCAGCGTTGACATGTGATGGTTTGGAGATGATCCCGCCAGGCCTGGGTGTTGCTGTGAGATTTTCATGGCTTCAAAATGCTACAGCTTCAAATAGTTCCATTCAAGTCCTTGGTGGGGAAGGATAAACATATTCCATGAACATTCATGAACATCCATGAACATCCATGAACATATAAATGTAGTTGAGCCACTTAGCCACTTGCTGAAGTTCCCAATCAGGAGTGGGAACCCTGGGTACGTAAGGGCCCTAAACAGACTTGGGCTTTCCTTTGGGACGCAGCCAGGTATTCCCTGTTGCTGGGTATAAACTCCTCCATAGTGAAACATCCAGCTTGTGTTGGTGACACCTAAAGATTTACTGAGATAAGCACTCATGAGATTGATTAAACAATGCTTCACACATCCCATTCTTTTTTTACTCACATCAATCACATCTCCTGCCAGCTTCCAGGATCGTGTTATAGACCTGATGTATCTATTAGATCTATTAGATCATTTGTGCAATTATATGAGTATATTTACTTTCAGCTTGATCTTATATAATTTTATTTCCCATATATATATATATAGAATATAGTACATATGTGTCTATATATATATAGATATATGTGGTGTGAACCTTTAGACCTTATCAGAAATCCAGCTGGTGGACTCACATATGTTTATTTTCCCCTATTTGTCATCTAACTTTCATGCTTCAAAGATGGGTCGACATCCAGAGGAGTCTTGTAGCCCCAGATTCACTTAGCCCCAGATCCAGTTCCGGGATGGACACATCATCTATGATGGATGGGATATTGTCCTAGACAATTCATCCGATTTGTCATATGCCTTGCAATCATATTTAAATTGTCGAGGCTATCTTTGGGGTAAACATGGGGCGGCTTTTGCTGAAGAACAGTATCCTATCATAATTTTGCTAAGTATCCTAGTGTTTCATCATTTCTGGTATACATCATTTGTAAACTTACAAACAAAGTGTGTTATGTTTGAATCAAAAGTCGTGCGCAAAAGCTTTAATACAGCCACAAACAAATGCTGAATTTTATGCATCCATTCTTTGCGAATGAAATGGTCCTATGGTTGTAAATATGAACTATATACATAATATGTTAGACAATATATTACGGTCAGAACGACATAGCTCAATGCTGCGCCACTTTTGGCCGAATGTGAGCACCTATACTCTAAAAAACGAGGTGCAGCTATGGGCACCTGGGCAACGTGGCAAAAACAGCCCCGCAGGTCTTGGAGAGTCTCTGCGGCGCCGACTCGACTGCTGTAGCGGATCTCCATCAGGTTTTGCAGGCGGAGGTGCACACACGGGAGACTTGGTTCCGGGGTTGGTGATGTTGAAATCCATAGTTTTTGGGGATTGCCAAACTGAACTACTTGGTTAAAGTACGCAAAGAGTTGCGATTATTGTTGGCTAAGATACACAATTTGGACGAAGTTAAAATATGATAAAATCTAGGGATGAATTGTTCGAACTTCATATATTTTGCAGTAGAAAGCACAAAAAAATACCATGAAATCAATTTCGCTGAAACCAATCCCATTGAGTGTTTGGTGGTTCATCCCACGAAGTTGGGCCCCAGTTCGTTGGGCCCCGTAAGCCCTAGCCGCAGCTCGCCGCAGGTAACAGAGGAAGTTACAGAAATGGGGCCCTGCTTTGTAGGAAGTAGGTTACAATCCTGGTCATAAATGGGGCAGAGATGGGCAGAGTATATAAAGCATTATAAAGCCATAGGGCTGTTACAATCTACTTAGTATTACTAAGTGGGACCTCCAAGTGTCCTGTTTGGCTTCTAGACATCACAGTGGATGGTTGGAGTTAAAATCCAATCGGATCCAACAGGTGGACAACCAATTTGTTTCCCCAATTGCAGCGCATCATCATTCATCGGTGTTCTCAAATTTTGAGCGTATCATGTGGTGATAACAACTCAGCAGCTCAGCACTCAGCACTCAACTTTTTTTCCCAATTAACTGTTCGCCATGCAAAATGGCCCATACTTCGATGATGTCCTATACTAAACATGGTGATTTGCCCGTTCGAAATCTATGTAAATTCCCAGAGGGTATGGGGACAAGATCGTTTTCCCTCATATTTTCCCAAAGATATGATAAGATATGAGGGTTTCATGGCTTTTCTACACATTTTCCCCACATTTTCTGTGGTTTCCGGGGGTAACAGCCCATTTGCCGTGCCGCCCAAGGAAGGCGCCGCGCAGCTCCTCAGTGTGGACGCAGCTCCCATGACGGAGACCGAGCAGCTGGCGGAGGACGCGGCCAAGTCCTCGCGACGAGGTAATCAGGGGAGAAATCAGGGGAGAAAATGGGGAATATGAATGAATATGATGGAATATGGCATCTGGATATAATATGGCATATAATATGGCATATGGGATGTGGTGGAAATAGAACGGGGAGACCAGCAAAACTGTGCGCCGGATGCTATAGGTGGCTATAGAACAATCATCGAAGGAAGTTTAGAAGTCAAACTTCCGACAATATGGACAGATGGAAAAGCAGAGGTGGGAAGAGTCAGAGAAGAGAAGAGCAGAAGAGAGAAGAGAAAGAGTCAGAAGAAAGAAGATGCAGGTTCGCGAAAAGGTATAGGAAAGTCGCGAGACACTGTGTTTTTCCAATGATTTGTGGCTCCGGAGGGTCGAAAAGTAGGCTCGCTAAAGTGGCGGGTGCGGAGCCATCTGGCCAGATGAGAGATGAAAAGTTGCATGCATTGCACACCGTTGTGACGCGAAGCACGTGTGGAAGTCAAAATGTACAAAGCACACCATTCTGGGACCACTTTTGGAAGTTGAGATGTCGAAAAATGCACGCCGTTGTGGCGCGAAGCACATTTGGAAGTCAAAATGTACAAAACACCTCATGTTCGGACGACTTTTGGAAGTTGAGATGTTGAATCGGACGATTTATGGAAGTTGAGATGTCGAACAAGTGCACGCCCGTTGTGGTGCGAAGCACATTTCGAAGTCAAAAGTGCAAAAAACTTTTGGTTATGGAGCACTTTTGGACGTTCAGATGTCGTTTCGCGTGGCAGGGGCAGGGGATTAATGCACCTTGTCAAAAGTGAACCAAATGTGAGGGTTTTGTGGCAGTTTCAACAACGATGGCAGGCGTGAGACGTTTGAAAAGGATCTGCAAAGATGCATGTCGCGTGGCAGGCGCCGTGCAAGAGACACGTGAGTTAGATGTGTTGGGAGATCAGGGCGGAGATTTCCTGAGATGGGTTGCATTTTGGAGCATGAGATCTTCAGGTTTGGGAAGATGATTTTGCGTGACAGGTGCAGCACTTCGTATGACCTGGCATCACTTTTTCGTGGCAGGCGCAGTAGTTTAGACAGATGGAGTGGAAAAATCGCAAAACGCAATGGCACGAGGCCGTCAGCTCTGCACTCAACTTTCCATTTTTGAAGGAAGTCTCGCAGAATTGCTTCGTTTTCAAGTTTAGAGATAGACAGACAGACAGACAGACAGACAGACAGACAGACAGATAGATAGATAGATAGATAGAAAATTACAACTATACAACTACAACTACCACCACACTACACTACACTACTGCTACAGCTACAAATGCAAATATATTGCGCTACATTACGCTACGCTAATTACACTACACTACACTACACTACACTACACTACACTAATTACATCTAATTACATCTAATTACGCTACACTACACCAATTACATCACAACTACAACAACAACCACAACTACAATTACAATTGCAACTACACTACGCTACACTACACTAATTACACTGCAGCACGCTACAACTACAAATATACATGCAACTACAACTACAACCACACTACATTACACAACACTACACTACACTGCCTACATTGCATTACACTGTACACTACAACAACAGCTACAGCTACAACTACAACTGCAACCACAACTGCAACTACCACTACATTACAAAACATTACACTACATTACGCTACATTACACTACGCATACTACACTACCTTACACTACGCTACACTACACAAATTACACTGCAATACACTACAACGACAACTACAACTACACTACCTTACACTACACTACATTACACTACACTACACCACACTATAGCACACTACACTCCACAACACTACACGGCATTACATTACACTGCCACTAACACTACACTAATTACACCACACCACGGCTACAACTGCAACTGCGCTTGCAACATTACACTACATTGTTACAACTACAACTCTACTACACTACACTACACCAACAGCTACAACTGCAACTACAATTACAACTGCACTACACTACACTACATCCAGCAGTTGTGGTAAGGTGACCCCTGCAACCGTTGCAACCATTCCAAAAAACACAACTCCAACCACCTGTCGGTCCATCAGTGGATTCGCTCTGCCACCCGTGATTCACAACAACCAACCTCTATCAACCTCTCCTATAGGTTTCCTATTTTTGAAACTTCCGCCACCGCCTTGTGCGGTACGACTGGTAATTGGGACACTAATTGGGAGATAGATTTGGTTGGAGTGGGATGACTCCCGCAGATGCCCTATATTCGCCCATAGGGATTGAGAGGTTGAACCACAATTCCTGCAGTAAAACTGTGCGAGTCGCAGCACTTCCAGCGTGACCTGGGCTGGTGGGTGAGCATCCAGCTCTAGGGTGGATTTTCTGGAAAATAGTATGGGAACGATGTATCTTTAGCAAGACTAGCCATATCTCAGATCCTGGTCATAAAATCACAATCCATAGGGACCCCGGGTTGGATTTGACTTGCGGGTGTCTACCGAGATTTTTCAGGCGCTGAAGTCGCTTATATAATTGTCATTGCAGGCATCAAGAAATTGGAAAAGCTGGAGCATTTGGTGAAAGCCGAGTCTTGGCGAAAAAAGAACCTTTTCCCAAAGGAATTTGCGGAAACCGCCGTTCCTCAATTTGAATAATTAAGCGTGAGCCTCAACTAAGCTCTGCAAGTTACTCTGGGTCTAGTGAGCGTCACATATGCCAGGATTATTTTTGAAAGTCGAAACTTAATGCTCAATATTGGTCATTGTTTTTGTTCTATCCGAACATGTTCCTCATTGTGGCCCTTTGTGGGGAGTTAATTTATATATAATATAACAACTTCAACAAAATTCATCTCCAAACCATGATCCTTCGGTTCAAAGATCATTCCAATGTCATACTTTGCCCGCATAAGCCCCTGGCACCCATGGCACCAAGCCAGACTGAGGAGTACGATTTGGCAGTGGCAACCTACAGAGAAGCAGTGGAGACTCTAAGGCCGGCTGATTTGGTTGAGCCCAAATCGAAGGATATTAATGCCAACCTGTAACCCCCAATTGTATCACATTTAGGGGGCAATATATTGTTTGGGAATCCTAGTCCTGCTTATGCGATGACCAGGGGCCCATCCCTCACGCCACGTAACTTGACATAACTTGACCATGCCAGGCGGCCGGCGTCAAAAGAGGCGCTGCCGAGACAGGAGGCTCTTCGATTGCAATCTTTGTCTATGAGCCGCGCCCTGGGTGTCAGAGACATGCGCTTTCCAGCGCCAGTGGTATCTGGGCTGGGACGGATGAGGGAAAGGTGCTTGAAGCTGTTCAGACCTGTTCAATGTTTCCACTGTCAGTTTTGGGAGCGTGCGCAGGTATTAGGCTTTTTCGGACCACGAATCCTCAAATCCATTCGAACCCAAAAATCCCGAAGAGGACGGAAGACACTCCCATCTCCACCTCAAAGAAGTGACTGATTGATTGTGGTCATTCACTAAGCTATGTACAAGCTGTCTGTGGTATGCAAACAGACAGCAGCAATCAAGTTCTTGATGTGCCAGCAAGCTTTTCAACTTTCTCGAAATGATAGGTGACAGCTCCACTGCTCTAAAAACTCCACGCAGCTGATTTGGGTTGTACATTAATGAACTTGAATTAGCTGGGAGCAGTTGGAGGCCCAGTCTCGAAAGCTTTGCCAGAACATCTACATTACTTCAGGTCGTCATGAGACCAGAAAGTGTCTCCTGGCAAGTCCAACGTGGAACTCGTGTGGCTCTGCTTTGTGGCGCGACTGCCGCTCTGACTGATCAGCAGTTGACTAAGATGCTTGGACAGACCGTGAGTTTGGCTGTGTTTGTGAAAAGATGCATGGGTTGAGATTGGGAAAAACATGAAATTACTTTCTTCGAGTGATCCCCACCCTGAAACACTGTTCTGACATATTTTCTGACGTACCATTTGGAAGTACCGTATGTAACAGTATACAGTGCATATTTTTTCTGACATTCTTTCTGGCATCTATTCTGGCATTCTATCTGGCATTGTATCTGACATTTTGCCTGACATTATATTCTGGCATCTATTCTGACTTTCTAGTCTGCCATTCTATTTGGCATTCATTCTGGCATCTATTCTGGCATTCATTCTGGCATTCTTTCTGGCATTCTATCTGACAATCTTTCCGGCATTCTTTCTGGCATTCTATCTGACATTCTCTCTCTGGCTTCTGGATGAGTTCCGGCAGTGCTCTCTAAGATCTGGGGCTCGTGGTGGAGGTCCGGCAGTGCCCACTGAGATCTGGAGCTCGCGGTTGAGGTCCGGCACTGCCCACTGAGGTCTTGGGCTTGCAGTTGAGGTCCAGCAATGCCCACTGAGATTCGTCACTTGCGGTTGAAGTCCGGCAGTGCCCACTGAGATCTGGAGCTCGCAGTTGGGTTCCAGCAATGCCCACTGACATTAATTTGGCAGTTGGGGCCCGGCAGTGATATCGGTTGAGGTCCGGCTGTGCCCACTGAGATCCGGAACTCGCAGTTGCCAGAGGAGGAGAAGAAGGAGAAGAAGAAGGAGGAGAAAGCAAAGAATCTAGATACGCCCACCTGGCAGGTGGAAAAACATGTAATCGTCCAGTCCAGTATCGTGCTATATGCGCACAGATGAACATACCTCCGACAGCTATTTTGATGTCCGCCAGGCACTGTTTAAACTCATCCTCAAAGAAAAAATACAGGGAAAACTGGTTTACCAGTAGTACCGCACAAGGCGGTGGCGGAAGTTTCGAAAATAGGAAACCTACAGGAGAGGTTGGTTGTTGTGAATCACGGATGGCAGAGAGCAACCACTGATGGACGGAAAGGAGGTTGGACTTGTGTTTTCTGGAGTGGCTGCAATGGTTGCAGCGGTCGTCTCACCACAACTGTTGGATGTAGTGTGGTGTAGCGCAGTTGTAGCTGCAGTTGTAGTTGTAGTGTAGTGTAGTGGAGTTGTAGTTGTAAGTTGTAGTCCTAATGTGATGTAATTAGTGTAGTGTAGTTGCAGTTGAAGTTGCAGCTGTAGTTGTGGTGTGGTGTAATTAGTGTAGTATCTTGTAGTGTATTGTAGTGTACTGTAGTGTTGTGCACTGTAGCGTGGTACAGTGTAGTGTAGCCTAGTGTAGTGTAAAGTAGTGTAGTTTTAGTTGTAGTGTGTTGTAATTAGCGTAGTGTAGCGCAATGCAATGTAGTGGCAATTGCAATTGCAGTTGCAGTTGTAGATGTAGCGTAATGTAATGTAATTAGTGTAGTGTAGTGTTGTGTACTGTAGTGTAGTAGTTGTAGTTGCATGTATATTTATAGTTGTAGTGTGCTTCAGTGTGCTTAGTGTAGTGCAGTGTAAAGTCGTGTAGTTGTACTTGTAGCTGTAGATTTGGTGGTGGTGGTGGTGGTCGTAGTAGTAGTAGTAGTAGTAGTAGTAGTTGTAGTATTGTAGTATTGTAGTATTGTAGTAGTAGTAGTATTGTAGTAGTAGTAATAGTAGTAGTAGCAGTAGTAGTAGTAGTAGCAGTAGTAGTAGTAGCAGTAGTAGTAGTAGCAGTAGTAGTAGTAGTAGTAGTTGTTGTTGTTGTTGCAGTTGCAGTTGTAGTTGTTGTCGTAGCAGTTGTCTGTCTATCTACCTAATCTATCTATCTATCTAACTATCTGTCTATCTGTCTGTCTATCTATCTATCTAACTAAGTAACTATCTATCTATATATCTGTCTGTCTATCTGTCTATCTGTCTATCTATCTATCTATCCATCTATCTATCTATCTATCTATCTATTGATTTGTTCTTTCTTTCTTTCGTTCTTTCTTTCTTTTTCTTTCTATATTTCTTTCTTTCTTCTGTCTTTCTTTCTTCCTGTCTTTCTTTCTTTCTTATCTACCTCATCTACCTCATCTACCCTATCTATCCTATCTTTCTTATCTATCTATCTATTTATCTTTCTATCTATCTATCTACCTATCTATCCATCCTATAGATCTTTGCAATCTTTCCAATCTATCCAATCAACCCAATCTATCCATCAAAATAACTATCTATCTATCTATCTATCTGTCTATCTATCTATTTGTCTATCTATCTATCTGTCTATCTATCTATCTATCTCTCTCTCTCTATCTATCTATCAATCTATCTATCTAATCTAATCTAATCTAATCTAATTTATCTACCTACCTACCTACCTACCTACCTACCTA
>Ga0126342_10012601_pt1 | contig 15068 bp, 21 predicted proteins | sample Cyp1metagenome_FD_92528 | JGI IMG/M metagenome (GOLD analysis project Ga0126342, IMG submission 92528) | Coral microbial communities from Lord Howe Island, Old Settlement Bay, Australia - Cyphastrea 1 metagenome | ecosystem: Host-associated > Invertebrates > Cnidaria > Coral ...
TAAGTTTTTTATAATATCATATTATATCATATTATATTTTATTTCATTGTATCATATTATACTAAATTATATTATATTATATCATTTTATATTATATTATATCATGTTATATTATATTATATTATATTTCATTATATTATTTAGTATTATATTATATCATATTATATTATATTTTATATATTAAATATTATATTATATTCTATTGTGATGTATTGCGTTGTATATATTGTATTGTAACGTACTGTCTTGTACTTGTAACTTTAAGTGTAATTTCACTGTATTGTATTTTATTGTATCGTATTGTATTGTATTGTCTTGTATGTTATTGTCTTATAATGTTATTTGACATTTTCTTCTATTATTTTCTAATTATCTACTCTATTCTTGTCTATTATGTTCTATTCTATTGTACTACATGACATTACATTACATTCTATATCTATGTACCGTAATAAATACGCTTATATATTATACGATTAAGAAGTTTCATGGGGTTACATCCCAAAACCATTTCTATAAAACTTCAGTTGTATCCAAAAAACGAGTTAACGAAATCATACAACTTTAAAGCAACTTAACTATTTTGCAGGGTTGCACCAACCAACGATAGGGATCGAAAAAAATGGGATAGCATGGGGAGGTAGTAGTACCGCAATAGTTATTTATTGGGGATGAACCAACCATATATTGGGATATTACCCCTCCTCCAATATTAAACAACCCCCCGTTCGAGTCACCATGGTGGATGTAGGGGATGAAAATTCATATTTGGGGCCATAATGTGGATGTTTTGGCTATGAACGGTGGATGACATTGTAATAATTTGCTCTCGTTCCCTGGCGAACATGTCTCCTCATCCAAATTTGTCCATTTACAAAATCTATGAATTCCCATTCGAATCCTTTTTTGCGTGTCCAAAAGTGGTGTACTCTGGTAATTTCAAATTTGCTATGGAAAATTACAATCTTTAGTACAGGCAAGGTTTTTGTAAATGGACCCTGTTCCGTCTAGTAGCTATGTTAAACTACCGGCGGGTAATGGCGGGTACCTCAATTTAAAACAATTGGAATTGGAAAAAATACATTTTCAGACAGACTCTTTTGACAAATCAACATGATAAATCCATGTGAAATGCATGTTCGCACGAATCATTTCGAGTAGCCACTTGACAAGTTCATTTCGGACAAACACATTTTTTTGGTTCATTTTTCATTAAATATATTATTGATATATGTGGATTGGATAAATTCCGACTACCTCACTGCCACGCCACTGTAAATGGTGGTTACCCAATGGTGGTTAGAAATGGGACTTGTCCCAAATTGCCTTATGTCAGCTTATAATTCATCCATATACGCATGTATATATTTTGCTGTATATACAATATATATATATACATACACATTACATGCATGACACAATATCAGTATATATTTATATACGTAGAAATACAGAGACTTATGAATTTCCCAGCGGTGTTCAGATGAAACCATTGTGCAAATTGGTATCTCTACGCTCTAGCTTTGATTTGTTTGATGCAAGTACATGCATATGATTTTTTGTGTCATCAAAATACCCGCCGGTAAATTGTTACCAAACTATTTTGGTAAATATAGATAGCCAAATTATTTCGATGGTTTTCCTTTTTTTTGACGTTGGTTTCAAAAACTGTGTCAAATTGCCAGAAGGAAACTGCTGTGTGTCCAAGCAACAACGATGATGTTTTAGCTGCTTGAAGCGTTCAAAATGGGTTTTGCATGGTTTTGCAACCCGAAAAAAGGAAATTTATGCAACTAACATGCTGCAGGAAGAAATTTGGAAATGAATGAAAGTGGTTCTAAATCAGTTACCAGGCGTCCCACAATAGGTTCTTCAGTTTTAGCATCTAGCTATTCATTCTTAACGACATAATCATGTTGTGCCATTCTTAGATGATGAACCAGTGGATAAGCTGGTGTCATTATGCGGCTCATGCTCCATGATGCTGGTATATACGACAACATATATGATATGACAACCCAGCACTTTTAGTTTGTCAGAACATGTTTTTTCATCAGCTAGTCAGGTAGTCTGGTTTGGGTATGGGTCTGGCAAAGCATCACAACTGCGGACCCCACGAGTCATTATGTTTTGATTATTAGAAAGTCAGGGAAACCACCTCAAATATTGTATGTGTGAAATGTGATGTAACCGTGTTGTATGTATGTATGTATGTATGTATGAATGTATGTATGAATCTGTATCACTGTAATGTAATGTAATGTAATGGTAACGGCAACGGTAATGGCAATGTAATGTGATTTAATGTATGTATGTATGCAATCGTATGTATGTAATGGTATGTATGTAATGGTATGTATGCAATGGTATGTATGTATGTATGTATGTATGTATGTATGCATGTATGCATGTATGCATGTATGCATGTATGTATGTATGTATGCATGTATGTACGAATGTTAACGTTAATGTGTTTTTCATGCTAATGTTAATGCTACTTGTAATGTTAATGTTAATGCTAATGGAATATGTAATGTAATGTATGTAGTGCATGTAGTGCATGTAGTGCATGTAATGTATGTAATGTATGTAATGTATGTAATGTATGTAATGTATGTAATGTATGTAATGTATGTTATGTATGTTATGTAATGTAATGTAATGTAATGTTATGTATTGCATGTATTTCATGTATGCATGTATGTATTGTAATGTATTTTAACGTAATGTAATGTAATGTCTTTCAATGTAATGTAATGTAATGTAATAATGTCATGTAATGTAACGTAATTTAATGTAATGCAATTGAATGTAATGTAATGTAATGCATGTAATGTAACGTAACGTGATGTAACGTAATGTAACGTAATGTAACGCAATGGAATGTAATATAACGTACCGATATATGATGTAATGCAATGTATGTAATGCAATGTAATGTAACGTAACGTAATGTGATGTAATGTAATGCAATGTACTGTAGTTCAATGTAATGTAATGTAATGAATGTATGCATGTATGTAGGTATGTATGTTTGTAATGTATTTATGCAATGTATGTAAAGTATGTAATGTATGTAATGTATGTAATGTATGTAGTGTATGTAATGTATGTAATGTATGTAGTGTATGTAATGTATGTAATGTATGTAATGTATGTAATGTATGTAATGTATGTAATGTATGTAAGTGAGTAAGTATGTATGTAATGTAAAAAAATGTCATGTAATGTAACGTAATGTAATGTAATGCAAGTTAATGCAATGTAATGTAATGTATTTTCATGTAATGTATGTAATGTATGTATGTATGTTATGTAATGTAATGTAATGTAATGTAATGTAATGTTATGTATTGTATGTATTTCGTGTATGTATGTATGTATGTATGTGTATGTATATGTAAATGCATATTTATATGTATGTGTATGTGTATGTGTATGTGTATATGTAAATGTATATATGTATGCATGCATGCATGCATGTAATGTAATGTAATGGAATGGAAAGCAATGTAATTCAATGTATGTATGTATGTAATTAATGTATGTATGTAATTAATGTATGTATGTAATTAATGCATGTATGTAATTAATGTATGTATGTAATTAAATGTATGTATGTATCTATGTATGTATGTATGTATATATATATATGTATGTATATGTATGTATATGTCTGCATATGTATGTATGTATGTATGTATGCAAATGTATGTGTATGTATGTATATGTATGTATATATTTGTATATGTATATGTATGTGTATATGTGTATGTAAATGTATATGTATATGTATATGCATATGTATGTATGTATGTATGTATGTTTGTTTGTATTTGTAGATGTAGATGTAGATGTATATGTATATATGTATGTATGCATGCAGGCATGCATGCATGTAATGTAATGTATGTATGTAATGTATGTATGTAATGTATGTAATGTATGTATGTAATGTATGTAATGTATGTAATGTATGTGATGTATGTAATGTATGTAATGTATGTAAGTGAGTAAGTATGTATGTAATGTAAAAATGTCATGTACTGTAACGTAATGTAATGTAATGCAATTTAATGCAATGTAATGTAATGTGTTTTAATTTAATGTATGTATGTATGTATATATATATATGTCTGTATGTATATGTATGTGTGTGTATATGTATTTGTATGTGTATATGTATATGTATATATGTATGCATGCATGCATGTAATGTAATGTAATGTAACGTAATGTAATGTAATGTAAGTATGTAATTTAATGAAATGTAATGCAATGCAATGTATTTTAGTGTAATGTAATGTAATGTAAAGTATGTAATGTTATGTAATTGATGTAATGTTATGTAATGTTATGTAATGTAATGTCATGTAATGTAATGTTATGTAATGTTATGCATGTATGTATGTATGTATGCATGTATGTATGTATGTATGTATGTGTGTATGTATATATGTGTATATGTATGTATGTAATGTATGTTATGTATGTAATGTATGTAATGTATGTAACGTATGTATGTGTGTGTATGTATGTATGTATGCATGTATGGATGTATGTATGTATGCATGTATTGATGTATGGATGTACGGATGTATTGTTGTATGGATGTATGTAATGTATGTATGTATGTATGTAATGTATTGTAATGTAATGTAATGTAATTCAATGTAATGTAAGTATGTATGTATGTATGTATGTAATGTATGTAATGTATGTAATGTATGTAATGTATGTAATGTATGTAATGTATGTAATGTATGTATGTAGGTATGTATGTATGTATGTAATGTAGTGTAGTGTAATTTTATGTTATGTTATGTTTTGTTATGTAGTGTTATTTTTATGTAATGTATGAATGTATGTATGTATGTAATGTAATGTTATGTTATGTTATGTTATGTTATGTAGGTAGGTAGGTATGTATGTATGTATGTGTGTGTATGTATGTATGTAATGTAATGCAATGTTATGTAATGTTATGTTATGTAATGTATGTATGTATGTAATGTTTGTAATGTATGTATTTAATGTAATGTAATGTTATGTTTTGTTTTGTAATGTATGTATGTATGTTTGTATGTGTGTATGTATGTAGGTAGGTGGGTATGTATGTATGTATGTTTGTATGTATGTCTGTATGTCTGTGTGTCTGTATGTCTGTATGTCTGTATGTCTGTATGTCTGTATGTCTGTATGTCTGTATGTCTGTATGTATGTATGTATGTATGTAATGTATGTCTGTTTGTCTGTTTGTCTGTCTGTCTGTATGTATTGTAATGTAATGTAATGTAATGTAATGTAATGTAAGTTTAAGTATGTATGTATGTATGTATGTATGTATGTATGTATGTATGTATGTAATGTATGTAATGTATGTAATGTATGTAATGTATGTAATGTATGTAATGTATGTAATGTATGTAATGTATATAATGTATGTATGTAGGTATGTATGTATGTAATGTAGTGTAGTGTAATTTTATGTTATGTTATGTTATGTATTGTTATTTTTATGTAATGTATGAATGTATGTATGTATGTAATGTAATGTTATGTAATGTTATGTAATGTTATGTTATGTTATGTTATGTTATGTAGGTAGGTAGGTATGTATGTATGTATGTGTGTATGTATGTATGTAATGTAATGCAATGTTATGTAATGTTATGTTAAGTAATGTATGTATGTATGTAATGTTTGTAATGTATGTATATAATGTAATGTAATGTTATGTTTTGTTTTGTAATGTATGTATGTATGTATGTTTGTATGTGTGTATGTATGTAGGTAGGTGTTTATGTTTTTATGTATGTCTGTATGTCTGTATGTATGAACTTATGTATGTATGTATGTATGTATGTATGTATGTATGTAATGTATGTAATGTATGTCTGTTTGTGTGTCTGTCTGTCTGTATGTATATATGTATGCATGCATGCATGCATGCATGCATGCATGTATGCATGTATGTATGTATGTATGTATGAACTTAATTGAACGAAACCCCAATTAGCCTGGTTGCATTTGTTCGCCCTGCCTAGGCCCCTTAATTGAACGAAACCCCAATTAGCCTGGTTGCATTTGTTCGCCCTGCCTAGGCCCCAAAGGACCCCCCGGCCTATGTCTGGGGGGCCTTCAGGGAAACCCTTGTGCGATTTGCCCTGATGGACAGCCGCTGGGTTGCAGCTTGGGGACCCCGAGTGACCACGGTGGAGTAGGAAAAGACAGGGACCCATACAATGGGAGTGTTCAACATGATAGGGGGATGGGATTATCAAGAACGTGCGTTGAAGCATGTTAAAACTAGATACAAATCAGGAATTGAGTAGAATTAAGGGTGAACCCTAAGAAACCTATGGATTTCAGCACCAAGATTCACTAAGCGTTGGTGTTGACCCACCAAAACAAATATGCATCAAACAGCAACATTGAAATGAACACATCTAGTTGGACAAAGCGGCACTTGTATTTGTAAGATATGCCAGCATACCAGCAGCCTTGGGACGGATGACACGCTTCAGGTATTCCCAGCACTTGGGGGATCATACCACTTAGTATAGGTGGTTACTCATGTGGTTAGTAAGTGCCCTTAGTGGTTTATTATATATATAGCATAAACACGCATAAACGTAAATGCGTTATAAGTATGCCTACTAACCAGTTGCTAAATGGGATGATCTTCTAGGACCTGGCCAACCTCATTTTTTTTGGCACGGGATCTTTCTGTAAAAATCTGTAGAACTGTATCCAAACGTTCTGGTTTGGAAACTATGATGTGGTAAAACAATGTAGGGTAAAACATGGTAAAACCAGACATACCGACTCCGAAAATTAACGCTGAATTAGTACATCCCTCAGCAATGGATGATTGGAACATCCCTCAGCAATTAACAATGGATGATTGGATACCCGTACGGTTTGTTGGAACATCCCTCCGCAGATGATGATTTTCATGGCAACCATCCCAAGCCGCTGTGTCGCTGTGCTGTGGCGGAGGTTCTTTACGGACAACCGGTGCAAGGAGTGCGGCGCTGTGAACGTTTTGTGGCCCATTGGCATCTTGGAGTTCCTCCGGGCTCTCAGATCCTGGAGATGGATAACCATAGCCGTATGAGCCATCTCCATTGTATTGACAATCCATTGTCATACGGATTCGTACAATTACCCACAATGTTAGTTTGGATTTCCATTTTTGGGAATGACCACAACCCATATATAATGTGTTGATATGTTTTGACTATGATCATATGAACGGGGAATATGAGCAGTAGTGGTAGGATTGGAATAGTGTCTGGACAAAGCCATTTCTTTACCACGTACTCAGCATTTTCGACATGTTCGTGTTCCCCAAGTTTTTTTTAAAGCATATCCAACTACGTAACGGGCCCGAAAGCATTTTTTGTGCACACTACAGGTAGCATTAGCCGTAAACAAAAAACACATGTGCTGCTCATGTGCTGTGAACATGTCATATCAATTGGAATTTCAAGACCCAAACTGGATCTACGGCAATATACAAGGCAATATTTAGTGGGGTTATTCCCTTACATAGGCCTTGCATTGACCTTATATAGATCAGTACCTCCAATTTAAATACTTGACATATTCCCTAAATACGGGGGTTTTGGGCGAGAAGTACAAGTATATTGCTACGTGCGGCCCGGGCGCCAAAGAATGGTTTCTGAAACCTATTAGTGAAGATATACGCTCAAAAATCCAAACAACCTGCTGGTCAGGAATAACCTGATCTTAGAGGGATGAATAACCTGATTATTTTTGATCGTTCTGTCCATGTTTGGGATGATCAAACTATATGAAATCGTTTTTTTAGACCCTCTCAAAATAAAGCATCTTTGCTACTTGGGTGTTTCAACATCCCTTCAAGAAAGCGGGCAAGAAATGGTGGTCAAACGTATTTGGACATATTTGGACCCCAACAAAACAATTTGAAAATGTGAAATATCATAGTATCCCCGTGAATTTGATGAGTATCTCGTAGTTTTATTAAAATGTTTACCTTGGTTTTCAGTTGAACCATAAAATGCAAGGTACACACATATATATTATGTATATATGTATACACATTTATTTACATATATCAAATACTGGTGTAAATACAATAACATAGAACAACTATATAACATACGTCCTATTTATTTTGAGAGTCTAGGCATTTTAAGACATATTTGGGATTCTTCGGAAGTCCGGGTAGACTCTTAGACGGACTGGTTGTAAGTTCTTCGGTTCCGGGTGCCAAAGAAGAATTCTGCACAGCAGTTTCTTTGGCTCTTGTTTGTGCCTTGAGGTATCGTGGCGGGCTTGAGCGGTTTCTTCCTATTCTACTACATTGGAAATGCGAAGGCACGTGAAACAGTGAGTCCATGCGAACAACTGCTGCTAATTGGTATAACCACTTTGGACATTTAATCACAAACTGACTCCTCTGCAACTAGGAAATGTATATAACTAGGGATCTTATAATATATTATAGTTTTGTACATTGGGCACTGCTCAGTCACTGCTGATGATTGTTGAAGAGAAGTACTTAGACTTCCAGAATGCCGCACATGAAAGAGTTCTGATGTAATGAAGAAAGACAACAACTCTCCAGATTCTTAAACCTGAAAAACACAGCTATCACATGCTTTCCTTCCAACTCCAGTGTTTTTTTTTGTTTTGCTTAGCGGTGCCTAAAAGGATTCCATTCCTGTGGGGGTCAGCTCACCAGTTGACCCGACCCCCCATGATCAAACTAGGCCAGACTAGGAGCAAATCCCCATTTCTGGACAAAAAAACAGAAGTGCACTGGTCTTTATATCCCCCATTATCTCGCTAATTGTTGGCCGGTTTTGGCCGATTTTGGCCCCCATATGATATCAAAACTTACGTGACTGACCGAATTTTGTGAGAATGATACCCACCAAAAGCGAGACGTATATATTTATACATCTACAGTAATTTTAGAACATATTGACAAAAACATCTATTTTCAGACCTTCAACTCTGAGATATTCCAAAGATTCCCCCAAGTCAGCAGGATAAAATGATATGAAATACCATAAAATACCATAAAATACGATGAAATACCATAAAGTGTTACAAAATGGATACTCCCCGCGTTGCGATTCCAGGGAACACCCAATCCTCTGAGGCCTCCGCTCAAGCGTCCCCCATCAAGGCACGGCACTTCTATTTTCATGGCAATTTCCAATAGCTACGTTAAAATTACCAGAGGGTATTCACACACCATAATTGGGATAGCGACGGATATAGTAGGGATATATATAATATAGTTAGGATATGTTAGGATAATGATATATATATATATATATATAAGTAGAGATATGGTCTAAGCAACAGAAATGATGATGCAAATATCAGAATGTGAGCAAAAAACATGTCGGAAGTTATGAGAGCTCGATTGTTTTGCTACAAACCATACAGCAAAACCACTCAAGTATTCAACGAATTCAATCAATCCCTGAAATGATCAAACACTTGGGTTGGCGAAGCCCCGCTCTGACTCCCCGGGAGCATGGGTAGCTCCCAGGCTTTCTGGGCTATGCCAGATATAATGCCAAGATGTCAAATAGAATGTTCGAATACTGTATATGTCAGAAGTTCAGAATATCAGAGAAAATTGCAGATACAATGTCCGCATATTATAATAATTATGTCAGATAGAATGCCAGACAACATGACAGAATATATGTCCGATAGAATGTCCGATTGTCAGTAAGAATATATGCCAAATAAAGTGTCAGAACATATGTCAGATAGCATGTCAAATAAATTGCGATAATATGAATACATGTCCATATGAAGGCCAAATTATATGCCAAATAGAAGTTCAGAATGTATGCCAGAAAAAAAACATAATCAGATAGAATGTCAGATAAAATGCCAGATAGAATGCGAGGTCAAATGTCAGCTAGAATGTCATAACATGTCATATTTTTCATGCCAGACTGTATGTCAGATGGAATAAACATGTCAGACAGAATGTCAGAATATGTTTCAAATATGGTCATACAAATGATATACATGTATATACATGTGAGGTAGAATGCCAGATGGACTGTCACATTATACAAGGACCGATAGCATGTCAAACAGACTGTAAGTGACTGTCGGATAAAATGTCAGATTTTTCATGCCTGAATGTTTGTGAGATAGAATCGAATGCCATTCATGCATGTCAGATACAAATGCCATTTCACAACTGTCAGATCGAATGTCAGTTGGTGGGGACCAATCGAAGAAAGGAACCAATCATTTCGGGAAACCAGTGGGGATGAAGGGAGTGCCGTTTCTTGCGATTCAGCATCCAGCTGGATTTGTTTTTGGGATTTCCCAACAAATCACTGGGTTTTGACAAAATTGGCTGTTTTCCATTCCCATATGCTCCATGGTGCTGGTATATTTCTTACATTTGCCCTAATAATCACCCAAATGTAGGTGAATATACCATACATGGAGCATATGGGATTTATCTATTAAATCCAAATGATGTTCTGTCGAAAATTTGGTTGAGGGAGACTTACTGTGTGTTTGATGTTTCTGTTATTGGTGGGTTTACTTCACAGGGGCTGATTGGGGCTCCTTCTTTGGTCCCTACATATCATCCATATACTTTATAGTTTATGCAGGAGTGGCATTTTCTGTCGTTTTCAGGGCTGGAATTATTGACTGGTATATGTTCACATCAGGGGTTAATTGGCCGCTCGCAGGTGGGTACCATGGCGGCGGGTATAGCCCTAAATGTCATGCAGACCATTGCACTCATGGGCATGATGACAGCGCTCTGTCGGCAGATCCTGCGGGGGATGTCTCGAGAAAGGATTCACGACAGGGACTGCTTTTCCTGTACCCATGTTTTATCTACCTTGGCAAAGGAACATCCAGGGAAAATCCTTGAGTTGTATCCACTTCTAGATGGTTCTTTGATGATAGCTTGCTTTGTTTGACAAAAGAGATGCCTCCAATTCCAATGGTTCATCGTCCTTTCTCGATTTAAAAAAACACAAAAACATGGTTGGTACACAAGTGAAAAGAATATGTCGCCGCTGTGCGGCTGTTGACGTCCAAAGGTTTCAACAAATTTCAACATCATTAGAAACCATGCTTGTGCGTGCAAATTTCACCCAAGATTCTGCCCATGCAAGATTGTCATCAAGAACCAATGTCAAGTACAAGCGACTTGTGATATCTTGTGATGACATGGAATTGACTCATGCAAGTCTCGTTTCTCCCCTTTGCATAATTTTGCATATGCATCCACATGATCCATTTATATCCATTTTGTGTGTGTGAAATCCTTCAAATCAATTTGTTCCGAATGACTTTGACACATGCGTCCACAACAAGTGTTTTTTTTCATGGTGCATCCCATGCGGTGCATCCACATCATCCACGTGGCAGAGGTTGAATGGCCTGCGGAGATGGAAAACACATCATCAGGCAGGGACCTTCTGAAAAATGTCAAGTTTGTTTTAGAAACCCCGTTTCTGGAAGTGACCAAATAACCAATGGTTTAGCCATGAACTCACTGTTTACCAATGGTTTAGCATGGTGTAGCAATGGATTTTTCTTGGTAAAATCGTCCCCTGGTTTACCAATGGATTTGTCTTGATAAAATACATAAAATCGTACTACAAAAAGTCATTAAATCCGCAAGACAGTTAAAATGCCGGAAAAAACCCTTTGGGCAACGTGAAATGTTGCTTGCTGCTTCCGCTGGTCCATTCGAAGTTGCACCAATCCTGGTTCGGGGAGTACCCCCGAGTTAATACGGAGTTGATATGAAGCCTTTATAAAACATCCCATTTTACATTTGAATGTATACAATCTGTATATAATTTATCGGAATTCCATATGATAATTAATAAATTATACTTATCCTATATATATATATATATATATATAATCTGCATATGTACTCCCCATCAAATTGTGGTGTTCCCATGGTACACCCAATCCTATTTGGGAGCCGGCACCACAGGGCCAGTTAAACCTTGAGTTTGTCTACAACACCCAAATCCCAATTGAGGGCGACATTAAACCTGCCATTTTGGATTCGTAGTTTCAGTTTTCCTGTTTCAGTTTTTCTTCGTGTTCAGGCCTGTCCACAGGGAAGGCTCAATCACCAGCCAATCACTACAAATCTTTCGCGTGTACGCACTGGATACATATCATCATAAAATATTGAATGTTATAATAATATATTATATTACTTGTATGTATATGTATAGTATTTACAAACGCTCCTGCAAACCCATGGCCCATATGTGATTCCACACCACACCACTTCCACAGCTCCAGTTCTTTGTTTCACACGTTTAGGCCGTTTAGGCTGGCCCATTGGTTGAGGCCTGCAATTCATGGTGCTGGACGTGCAAATGGCCGGTGGCCAATGCTTCATGGGCTCCGACGCCACGGGACGCTATACGATCACTTGCTTGTTGTTCCCCGTCATTGTCTTGTGGAGCCTTGGTCTCAACTGTCACAAACCGAGGTACTTCGAGGTACTTCGAGGTCCACCACGAATTCACTATAATTAGTTCTAACAGAAACCTATCTGATGTGGGGACGCACATCTAATTTTGTGTTGGTTGAATTCCAAATGCTGGATTAAATCTGAATTTTGGGTTTGTTAAATCATTGGGAGGCCAGATTGTGGATTATTATATTATATATATAAATATGTGTAAATGATATCCCGTTATATCCCCCCTCAGTATCACCTCATTTGTTGCTTCATACTTCATACCAACTTACCAGTACCCAAGGGGCTCCACATTGTATCACTACAAACCCATTTGTTAGCTTCGGTCTCAACCAACTTCCCGGTTGCTGGATTTAAATCATCCATGATAATGCCAATATTGGATGGTTCAGTCATAGATGTTCTTTTCCCATTTGTTGGTTGATGAATGGAGTTACCCCGTAAAAAGTCCCAATTTGTTGATGGCTTGATCCTTATAAAAAAAGGCTGCTTGATCCCATTCGTTCTTGTTTAAATCATGTCAAAGTTCAATTTTTTGCTAGTGAACACAGCATTTTCACACGGCATGTTCACACCTTCAATTCCAGTCGGTGTTTTTTTTTTCGACCCAGTCATGGCATTGTAGGATGCTGTGCTGTTCCTTGATGACCCGCCGCTTCGTCCAATGTGCGCCCTTTTCGCGCTTTGAGCACCTTGCCATGTTTTCACTTTGGGAGGCCGTCTGACCATGTGGATTTAAACATGAACAGCCTAACGGCATGAGAAACGTGCGCAGGATTAAACATAGGCATGTCAGAATGACTGGCTTTGAACATGAAAGTGGCTGGGATTCAACCGTAATAAAAACATTGTTTCACCATAAACATAGAGAAATTTCAGAAAAGTACATTCAAGCAGCAGAATAATTATGTGTTAACCAATTTTCGAGGAATAGGTGACCATTGGTTAATGTGTTGCCATTCTGATGGGAAACTCGACGAACCAGCAGGGTAGGATTGGCGATCATCAGAGTGGCCTTTTTGAACTACCTTCCTGTAAACATATCAAACGAATCCAAAAGATGTGATAAAACACACTAGAGATGTAGTTCCGAACGCGGAACCCTTGGCTTTCCACATGTTCTTTTTAGTCTTGTTTACCCTATATATATATAGGATATGCTTTCGTGATGTTGAGTTATCTGTCTCAAGATCCTCGGGATACCCATCAAGTGCCTTTTTGAATTTCAAGATGCTCGAGGAATGCTAGGCAAAAGCTCCTTATCCACAAAGGCGCCATGGTGGATAGATATCCCCATGGGTGTTCAGATTTCTCCGAAAATCCGGGATCTCAAGCTTTGGGAATGTCTCAATCGTCCCAACGTTTCCATAACGTTCCACTGTTCAAGGGCCATGAATGAATCGGGTCATTCTATACCAACCAAACCACCTGTGTACGGTTGATCAGCCATCCTTCTGATCCATTGAGTCATTGCGAAAACTCCCAGGAGCTATGCTTGGACCTGGCCAAGAACCTTCAACATCATTGGTTTGCTTTTGCAGGTGCGGACACCTGGGGAAGCTAAATGACTAGGTTTGGGAGGCTAAATTGATCGGGAAAATAGATGGACAATATTGAACGGAAAATAGATGGACAATATTGAACAATGATGAACATATTCTCTGAACATGGGGATCTATGACCATGTTGATAGGGGAAATGATTATTTGCCAGCTGCTTGCCGGGTATGCTTTATATATATCAGTGGTGCCGGTGGCGGAAGTTTCAAAGATAGGAAACCTCTAGGAAAATGTGGTTGTTGTGACGCCTGGCTGGCAGAGCGGTCCCACTGATGGACCAAAAGGTGCTTGGAGTTGTGCTTTTTGGAGTGGTTGCAGTGGTAACCTCACCCACAACTGCTGGATGTAGTATGGTGTAGTGTAGTGTAATTAGTGTATTTGTAGTTGTAGTGTAGTGTTATGGTAGTTGTAGCTGTAGTAGTTGCTGTTGTAGTTGTAGTTGTGATGTAGTATAAAGGCACGGTAACGACATTTAAACATGTGGAGGGCGGGCGAGACCACGACGCCCCGGAGGTTGTATAAAATACCAGTTCGTACATTTAAATGGAGTTACCGTATGTTTAAATGAATTGGATTCCGTATGTTTAAAACGGCCCCCCGGGCCAAGGAAAACCTTCCCGGAGGTAGTCTAAAATACCTGTTCGTATATTTAAAGGTCCGTATATTTAAATGTAGTTACCGTAGTTGTAGATTTAGTTAGTTGTAGCTGTAGTTGATGTTGCTGTAGTTGTAGTCGTAGCTGTAGCTGTAGTAGTAGCAGTATAGCAGCAGCAGCAGCAATATTATTATAGTAGTAGCAGTATAGCAGCAGCAGCAGTATTATTATAGTCGTCGTCGTCGTAGTAGTAGTAGTGGTAGTAGTAGTAGTAGTAGTTGTTAGTAGTAGTTAGTAGTAGTTAGTAGTAGTTAGTAGTAGTTAGTAGTAGTAAGTAGTAGTAAGTAGTAGTAAGTAGTAGTAAGTAGTAGTAAGTAGTAGTAAGTAGTAGTAAGTAGTAGTA
>Ga0126342_10012602_pt1 | contig 15067 bp, 12 predicted proteins | sample Cyp1metagenome_FD_92528 | JGI IMG/M metagenome (GOLD analysis project Ga0126342, IMG submission 92528) | Coral microbial communities from Lord Howe Island, Old Settlement Bay, Australia - Cyphastrea 1 metagenome | ecosystem: Host-associated > Invertebrates > Cnidaria > Coral ...
AACGCAGAGAAACCTCCAAACATTTCTTAGAGCTCAAACTTGAGGTTTTCAAAGGGTAGTTCCAGTCAGTCATTGTTGGTAGCAAACGCATTTTTAAAATAGCTGAGCCAAATAAAAAAATACCAAAAAATATCTCAGGCCCCTCAAAAAAAACAATACAAAAATACAGCTAAATACAACTAAGACAACAACACTTGCCAGACAGTGGATGGAGGCCTTCAACCATCCAAGGTGCAGCATTTCTCCACAGGCTGATGCCATTTCCATTCAAACCATTGTTTTTTTCCTTCAATGAGGTTTTCCTGTTTGCAAAGAGTATATCATATGGCTGTGACTCAAAATGATTCACCGCCAAGAGTGCATCCTTTGCGTATATATATATATGTATATACATATATATATATATGCACATAATTTCTCAGAACATATCGGATATATCTAAAAGTCACCTATGTCGTGGATTTATTGGTGGTTTACTGGTAACACCCATTGTATTCAGCCGTAGGCAACATGACCAGACCAGGTTATAGCGCAGTTGGAGGAGGACTTACAGGCGACGATGGGTTTATGGGAGGGACGGCAATGCAGTTGAGCCATTCAAGCGTACCTTGTTGATGGGTCAAAACTGGAATTGTTTGATTATACTAACTTGTTTATTTTGGGGTTATGATTATACAATTGTTTTTTTTACGAAAACTGGTTTATTGGAAAGTTTGATTGACCACAATGGCAATATTTACTCGCCAAGCAGTAGAATAAGATGGGCCCGGGGTATTATTCTGGATGGGTCCCGGAAGGGCGGTACTATCATGCAAGGTGAGGCCAAAAGGGTGCTAGTTGGTGCAAAGAAGTTAGTGACTTCTAGACTTTATGCTGTTAAGGCCCGAAATACCAATTATAAAATTGTTATAAATGGAGTTATAAGTTATAAGTCCATAAATGGGTTGATTTCACTGAATTATACTTGGTATATAAAGGGCCATAACTGTTGGGGATATAACTATCATCTTTTAAAAAGTTTTTTTCAAGCAACACACTCCGAAAAACTGGGTGCCCTCCCTGGTGCCCTCACCTCATGGGATGCCGCCAATGTTTGGTCATGGTGAAACTGATGATAAACTAATGGATTTTGTTCGGTAACCACATCTGGTTGGTGGTTTGGAAGATGATTTTATGACTTTCCATATCTTGGGAATATTAATCCCAAACTTACTCTCATATTTATCAGAGGGGTAGGTATACCACCAACCTGACATAGCTTTTGACCCATCTCCCAAATGATGTTTCAGCCTGGCTACATCCATGTCTTCAAATCAGGTGTTTTGTATTTCCGGGTCTGTCAAACTATGTCAAACTAGGGAGCTGAGTATGGGATAGATTCCAAAAAGAATGTTGTCATAGGTCATCATTCTTTGGCCAGCATTGATTGGCTTCCAAAAAAAGTGACCTTACAAAAAACATCTCTACAGGATGGTGCCCTCCAGTTATAAGTTGGTTTATAACCCCCATTAACTATAGTTATATCTGCCATAGACCATAGTTGTGGGAGTTATAAACCAACTTAGCTAACTATGGGGCACCACCTTGTATCTGTGTAAACTATAACGGTTTACCCCAGTGATTTACATCGGAGGAGCGGGTTAATGTGGGTAAAACAATGCCATAAACCACCCATATGTTGATGGTTTATACAACCTATGAAAATGGTGATGACTGGGGGATCGTTTATGATTGTTTTACCCACATTCATATATAACCAATCATAAATTGTTAGTGGTTAACTGATTTATTAATGATGTATTTCGCAGATTTTAGCAGTATTTTCTTCTTATATAAAATAATTGTTTTTGATGTAATTAACATTAACCCATTTGGGAGCCATGGGCATGCAGTAGCGCGGGTGAGGTCGTTCGAGTTGCAGCTGATGGGGGCAGTGATGATGCCGTCTATGGAGAGGTCAGGAGATTGTGAAACCTGGGTGGTTTTGATGTGCTGAGACCAACAAGGTCAACAAGGTGAGGCCCCTAGGAAAGCCACAGGAAAAATGGTGATTTATGATGATTTGTGGTGATTTAATGGACAAAACCATGGGAAAAAATGTGATTTATTGTGATTTCTGGTGATATACTAAAATGTCCTTAATCCAACACCGCGTGCCGCCATCGAGACCCTCTTGTACCACACCAGCGAGCTACATGTTGTCACCAGCAATGTCAACAGCGCAGCCAACTCCAACTGGAATGTGGCAACAAGATGCGCCACGGACGAGAAAGCGTCCATCCAGATTTGGGAGTTGGAGTTAACAACTCCAGGTATGAACATTCCAACTTCCATCTCAACAACATTGAGCTGGGAGAACAATGTGATGTGGAGCTACAATATGTCTTTCTCAACAATGGAGATTGATGGACCAGAGCACCGCAATTGGCGCGTGCTCCAACAATCCATCGAGTACTCTAGAATCAAAATCCTCACCAAGATGGCAAATGGTGAAGGCAACAGGATTTTCGGTGTATGTATATATACATATATCTGGGTAAATTATAACGACCTCACTGCGACCTCACTGAAATCATGGTTAGTAAGAGGAATCATCCCAAATTTGCCTTATTTCAGGTTAGTGAATTATTGTAATTTACCCAGATATATATAGCTGATTTCGGACATCGCGAGATTTTGCTGCAAATAACTTGGTGAATTCTAAGGTTGACCCGGGGGATATAACTATAGTCAATGGGCTGCAAACCAACAAACATAACTGGGTGGCCCACCTTGATGGGATGGGAGTTGCTCTTTAACCATCAACATTTACAGAGGCTTAACCAGCATTGGAGGTTTATCTGGTGAAATATTGGGATAAGCCAATCATTTTGTGGTGAGATCCAATGACATTAAACCAGGATGGAATATGGGACATGATGCGGGATATAAAATGGGCTATACCACCAAAATTATATTTGAAAAGGGAAATTGGTGAGGAACAAAGAGATTTAAGGGTATCCTATTTCCAAATAAGCCCAAGTGAAAAGAGTGGGATGGTTTTTTGAAACATCTCAAATAAATTCTGTTTAAAAAAAGTAACTAGTACCAGCCAAACATGGTAAACAAGGTAATGACCTATTACTAGGATGACAGCAGGAGTCTCAAAACCGTGAAGGGACAATAAAACGTGGTGCAAGTCGGATGGTTCAGGATGAACCACAGAAGAGTCGATCGAAGTGTCGTAGGATCACCCTTAAGCTTTGTGTAGTTCTGGAAATATTCTCAATAGGCTGGGGTACGGACAAAAAAAACATGGATGTTTCCCCCAGCCTAAAATGAGACTACCACGGAACGTGCATAAATTTGGCACCGAGGATCAAAATCTGAAGCAGAATCCAATGGAAAGGCTCCGGCTTCGTTCCGTACGTTACAGCATCTGGATGAAATCTATCTTCATAACATACAAGTAAAATGGCTGGTTAGATCACATTAAACCATTGAGATCCCATTAAACCACGGAGTATCCCATGTGGAGGTTTCCGTTTTGTCATGGGGGTACCCCCAAATCATCCAAGTTATTGCCTATGATCGATGGGAAAACGCATGGAAATCAACCTTCCCTGTCACTTTCTTTTCGATACTGGTCCCACATCTGTCGATGTCTTTACTGGTCAGTGCCATGGGTCCAAACTCATTCTACAAGGAATAATTCCCAGGGTCAGAACTTTCACCGATATATTTTTCAATTTTCCGATTTGTGAGCAGATCCTACATATTTCACCAGATTCGACCCAGGTTGGCTTAGCCTAAATAAATTGGGTTAAGGGAAATTTCATGCAGCAGGGATACGTACGCCTGGTTTTGTTTGCTCAAGAGCAACCCGTGATTTCATTGGCGCAGTGTGTTTGTGCCATGTTCAGTTTGTTGCTTCGTGTGTGCATGTGTGTGTGATACATACATATGAACATTTGATAGCAATCGTAGTCTAACGGTCCTCCTCCTCATCATCATCACCACATATAACCATAGGCACAATGTTCAGTATCAGCTCAACCGCATTTCTGCTCTGTTGATGAACATGGTTGACTGTTGCGGCAACTGTTGCCTCAGCATTCCTTTGGGAGAGTCATTTGCACCAGTGAGATTAAGATGAGTCAAAACTACACGACTTTCCCATATGATTTCTTAGAGAAACATCCATTGAACACTTTTGTTGGTGATCACTAGGCTACCATGGTATTGATTCGCAACATGGTCTTGAAAGACACGGATCTCATAATCGAAACAGAAAGATATGAGGCCCCCATGACCCTTGTTGCCCAAAAAGATAGACATCAAACATGTATTTGGGTGGTCTACTGGGTCAACCTTGGTTAGATACACTTGAAAAGTACTTTTATATGTTGCAACATCAATGGTAAAATGAGTCCATTCACCAGCTAAAAATCAGATTTTTTGACAAGGAATCTAAGATTCACCATGTCTGTATTTCAGTTAGAGGGATTCCCCCTGGCGATTCCCCGAAGGCTGATATACTAACGGGGTTTCGTTGTCCATGTAGCTTTCGGTTAGCCTCTGGTCATTTTACCATTAAATTATAACTTAATAGTGATAGGAGTTACTTCAATCCATTTATAACTGTTGCCCCCCGGTAAACGAACAGTTTGCTATTGAAAACGACCATTCATAGTTGATTTACCCATTAAAAGGGATGATTTTCCACAGCTATGTTAGTTTACCAAAGGGTACTACTAAGAGGAGATAATGTTCGTCTAGAGCTAAATACGAAATGCGCAACCATCCATTCTGTTTTACTGAGTACAAGTCATCCCTGTCATAGTGACTATGCAAACGAGGTAACTATTCATGATCCATCTAAAGGCATGGTATAGGTACTGCAAGTACCACTCAGTGTATCTTTGTTGGATACGCCAATTGCAAACATGTGAAAATCTCGGGCCTTGAATGACTTTGACCCATAGATGATTTTTTCGCCAGCCTCCAGATCCCACATTTTCGATCTCTGCCCATTTCGTTGGCGAATTTCCCATCTAGCCGTGTTGGATTGACGCTGATTCAACCAACATTTACAAATATAAGACACCAAAGTGGGGATACCAACTAATAAAAAACAGCAATACTGTTTAATTTGAATTATCTAATTTTAAATGGTGCAGGTGTGTTTCTTCCCCATTGTTTGTAGAAAAACTATTGCTGGTTTAAACCTCCGACTCCCCATCTGGGGGATAGGAGAGAAAATTATATGGGGATGGGTCAAAACCTTTCAGTACCATATGACTGGGTGAATAACCATATTTTCACCAGCTATTTTGGAGTAGGGTACCAGGCTCTTGACCCACCATATCCGAGTTTTGATCCCACAAAATCAGCGTGTTTGATGGTTCAATCATCTATTTATATCCCATTGGCCCATGAATATCCCATGAATCCCCATTTATATCCCATGAATATCCCATTAATATCCCATGAATTTCGGTTTTTATATCATTTTATATCCCAGGTACCTTCTGGTCATTTAGCAGTTTGCTATGGAAAATTGCCCATTTGATGATACACATGATGATTTACGTATTGAAAATAGTGTTCTCCCATTAAACAAACATTAATATCCCATTCTCCCAATTAAAATATCATTAATCCCCATTTATTCCAGTATTGTTGGTTTCTATCCCATTTCATCTCTGAAACAAGAAGCTGGACCATGGCAAGATTCACCCCTCACCCCGCTCCTTTGCTCAGCCCTTGGGTGACAACTGCCCTCGGCCGCTCTACGACGGTCACCTGGAGCGGTGGTGAAACAGCAACCCCCAAGATATGGGATGAGGGGGTGTCCATGAATGGGGGTACAGCGGAACCGTTAGATAAGAAGCGAAGGAAAAAAAAACGGGCTACATGGGATTTCCAAACAGCCAAGACATTAAGCAGCAACGATCAACTAACATCGTGATATAGCAAATATATATATATGTATATATACATATGTCATATGTATTTATTATATAATGAGATACGGGCTAAATAAGCGTAGACTACTTTAGTAAGGGAGGGTCAAAATACGAGGGATAGACTCATTTGACCACAGCGATATCCTTTTTTGTTTTCATAGAATTATTGATCTTCCATGGGTTACTGTCATTCTAGTTTGGAGTTGAGATTGTAATAAATTTCTTTGCTTAGGAAAGAGTCTAGGAATGTGCTTAGGTAGCTCCCCAACATGGTGGCAAACGCAAAGACAACGAGCGCACCGTTAATCCATCCCCGGCAGTTTAGAGATCTGAACCCGTGAAGCCACTTCCGCTGCATGTTTGCATTATTTAGTGTTGATTTGAAGAAAACACTGTAAAGCAATAGGACCCCCCAAGAAAAGCGATGACCCATATTTTCGTACCAAGCATCAACAGTTGATTTTGACGGCGGCTCATATATATTATATATGGGGGGTGTCCATACATGGGGGTACCCCACTAGCTGGATGGTTTCTAATGGAAACTCCATCCATGAATGTTGGATTTAGAGGTAGCCCAATTTTAGGAAACCTCCATATTGTGATCCAAGCATATAAATTGATTTTAAGCAACACATAACGGACTTTAAGCAACTGCGGGAGAATATGATCGTGATTTTTCTTGGTTGATTTATGGTTTCACTACAGTGAATGATGTTTTTTGTTGAGGATCATTCCACTTAGGAAGTGGTTAGTAATTGGTGCTTTAAAAACAACATAAACCAAGTATGATTAGTAACCAGGACTTAAGCAAATCCTCACCATGTTTGGATATTCAATCTGACTAGGATGATCATGTTTTAAAGGCTAGGATGAGATCAATGATTTAAATCATCATATGTCAACCCCGACACGGATCAACAATTTAATCAAAGGTGACATGGTGACGTGTTCAATAATTTCATTGAGTATTAAAGAGAAATAAACTGGGTAAATTATAACGACCTCACTACGACCTCATGGAATCATGGTTAGTAAGGGGAATCATCCCCAAATGACCTTAATTCAGATTAGTGAAATATTATAATTTACCCAGAATAAAGCATGACTCAGTTCATAAGCCCTTTGTAGTTGTTGGTGGTTAACAGTCGCCCAGTCACCGATTAAGGGTTTTGTAATACCCATGACTAATCTGGGGATACGAACCACAGAAAATGCGCCAGCCTATTGTGTGGAAAATGATAGCCACCAAGGGGAAGATGTGTTGATTTTGCCTCTTGCTTCAGTTACCCTCTGGTAATGACTAACAGTTTGCTATTGAAAATTGCCATTTATAGTGGATTTACCCATTAAAAATGGTGATTTCCCATAGTTATGTTAGTTTACCAGAGGGTAAAATTTGATGTTCCTTCCTTGTCTTTGGTGTGCTGGGAGCAAGCCTTGTGTTTTCAGTTTGAGAAATCAACCTATGGATGCTCAGTTGGGATTTACTGATGAAAAGAAATGGGGATATTGAAGCGGTTATCACTGGCTGTATCACCGCAAATGGGGTGTACCACAAACACTGCTTGCATGGGGGTGTGATATGCACCATTTGTGGCGATACAGTCACCAGCATGAATGGATGGTTAAGTCTTGAAATTAGACTTTGAGAAAATAGTCATAGTTTATGTGCACGAAAGTTGGTTGAAGAACTTCTTTGCTTGATGCGTAAAAACACAACATTTACCGGAGGATAAAGCATGTTTGTTATCCTTCCAATATTAAGCCAAAACCCAAAGGCCTTGTTTTGTGTCCACAGGATCTTTTCATTTGAGGTCTCTGAAAAGTCATATTTGGGGTTGGGATCAGCCAATGAGGTGAGAACCCGAATATTCTAATATATAAGTGTTCAGAACCATTGGCATTCTAGCTTTGAATCGTTTTTATTATTGAATACTTCAGAATACATGTAGGCTCCGGTTATTTAACGCAGCGAACAGGAAATCACCATTCTTAATCGCTAAATCATCATAAATATTCATAAATCATCTACAAATGGTCCATCTATAGCATTGCTATGTTCAATAACCACAGGGCACGTGTTAATTGAGAATGTCAATGGCAGTAAACTATGAGGCAGCAGTGTTGGACGCATTTTGGTTGGTTTCTTCCCTGTCCAAAGACCAGAAACTTCTCCCCGATATGACGATATGCACATACCTTGTGAGGCTCCCACAAGTATAAGTTGGTTATGGGAAATCCCCTACTTGGGTAATCTATAGGGAATATTGTTTATTTGCTCAATTACAAGGTGAGGGCCCCCAAACTTTGGTTGGTATGTTTTATAAACCCCACGAATACTATAGTGATATAGCCTCCATAACAAAGAAAAAGAAAAAACACAAAATAACATAGATTTCACCAGCTTATTTGCACCAACTTAGTTATAGTAAACACGGGGCTTACCTTGTACCCTCATTGAGACCAATCATATTCCCTGCAGCAAACTCCATGATGAGGTGGGATTGCAGTTCTTCACCAAGCTTCATAAGCATCATCATGAATTGTCCAGTGCTTCGTTCAGATTTTCCAGGTTAAAATGGGAATTTCCGAGCTTCAATGATTGCTGGTTGGTGGTTTGGAACATGAATCCTATTTTTCCGTATATTGGGAATTTCATAATCCTAACTGACGAAGTCATATTTTTCAGAGGGGTGGCTCAACCACCAACCAGATTGATTCTCCAACCATCGTCATTTAAATTGTCCATCCTGCCGAGGCACAGTATGCTCTTCAGGCTTGGTTCACCTGTTGGGGGTTTCCCGCAAGCCATGTAGAAAAGTACTGGAGGGTAATTAATTATAATTCAACAATATACTTACATCTGCTTAATTCTGTGTATCTTGACAGTCTTGACGTACCCATGATTGAAACTACCGTGGACCGCTAATACTCATTGTGGGGGCCTGCAAACCGAAGTAACGCTTCTGGCCAGATGGCCACACGGGGGAGGAATGGTTCATTTTACCTCTATATTTACCCAACCAAAGTTAATGGTAGAGTAGTTAATCAACCACCATTAATTGAAAAACCCATTAGAAAACCATAGTTACTTGAGGTAATCAAGCACAGATCAACAACATACGGTATCCAACTTATGGCTAGTAGTTAAGTTGGATTCTAATGGCACTGCTTGCAGTAAAACCAATATGCAAACAAGTTATGTAGATGTAGATTGCAGAAACGTGGTATAAGAATCTCCAGAGCTATTGTCATGTGTTAACTGGTTATATGTCTGAACCAATGTCGAAACTAGGATTTTGCATGAAGGTCTCTCCAGAAACATGGTATGCGCCAGAATGTGGCCAGTTCAATATGTTTTGACAAATTCAGATGATGTTGTCATTCAAAAAAACTTGAGGCGGTCCAGTTACCATTGATAATGAAATACAACAACTAATAACATGGATTAGCTGGGTTATACAAATAATGATTAATTAATGAAGCTATAACATGGTTAATTACCATTGATAACAATATATAATACTAATTATTGTGAATTCACCATGATTTTCTCTCGTTCATCACCCGGTCGGGGTTTCTCCTACCCTGTGGGCTTGGTTTGTTTCAGTTGGCGGTGGTGGCATCATGGTGGATGACATGGTCGCCCCTTGCCAAGTCCTGCCATTCCGGGTGCAACCCATCTTGGAGATGCATACAATGTGGTGCCCCCAAGATACTTAAGTTGGCTTATAACTCTAATAACTAGGACTTATGGTAGATATATCTATAGTTAATGGCATTATAAACCAACTTATAACTGGGGGGCACCACCTTGTATGGAAGCAGCAAGAATCTGGTTGATCATCAGTGACTATCATTGAAATTAATGACTAGAAAGAAAAAATGTTGATTTTTTGGAAAATTACGGAATGGAATTTTAGAAAGTGATTGAATGTTTCAGAAAATGATGTTAACGATGAATGATAGTCTTTTTGTTTTTTTAAGTGACTCAATGGGATTAATTGAAATGATAGTGAATGATTGTAGTAAAGGTGACCCTCTGGAAATGGCTCATGCTTTGCTAAAAGATCATCCGTTTAGTTCGATAATTTCGACATGGTAATTTGCCACAACGATGTTGAAATGTTAAAGTACCAGTGGGTTCGCATCCGGCTTGGAAAGGTATAAACCATAATTCTTACTCTCTCTCTCATTTTTTTTTAACCCAGCAGCTATCATTGAGGTTTTCCGGCAAGAAGTTGAGTGCAGCACTTTTTTCTCGCAATGGTGATAGGGCCGTTTGACACCGCCAAAGCGGGCTGTTCAATATTCGTCTCTACTTGGTGGCTCATCCCACGGCTCGTAAGTGGGTTAGTTCACCCCAGTGATTTACATGGGATAAGGAGCGGGTTAACCCACTCAAAAAACTGGGGTGAACTAACCCACTTACGATTCGTGGGATGAACCACCAAGTATATATATATATATATATATAACTCCAATAACTATGGTTTATGGTACTTATAACTATAGTTATTGGGGCTTATAAACCAACAAACATCACGTTTGGGGGCCCCACATTGTACCTGGCCCAATCTGGCTGTATCCGACTCGGAATCATTGGAATCATGGTGAATGTATCAGGGAATCATCAGCGTTTATGTCCCAACATGTCAGGTTAGTGAATTGTTATAATATACTAACCCATATAGGATCCATGTGCTGGTATATATGCTAACATAAAGGGGGTATATTGGTGGGATCCATGTTACCATATATATACCATGCATGGATCCTATGGGTAAAATATTAAGAAACATTATAATATACTAATATATTACAATATACTATATAATATGCTACTTTTTTTTCAGGTTAGTGAATTATTGTAATTTGCCCAGCTTTCTGTACCCCTAATTCGAGAATCTTGTGGCAAGTTCGCAGCATGAGGTGAACCTCGACGCACGGCAAATGGCAAAAATCATGAAATTTGCACAAAATGGGTCAGTATATACCTACAATAGAGGACTTCCAAAAATTATCATTCACGTATAAAAAAAATAATTGCGGGTGTACATTATAATGTCAACCCCGCATCAATAAACCATGTTGTATTAATTAGGGGGGTACTCCCCAAATAGTCATAATATGATACTTAAATGGTATCCCCCCAATTAAACAACCTAGAGGTTTATTAATCCAGGGTAGACATTATATGTCAATATACATTCTTTGGATTTCCATAGATGATCTGGATTTCCTTTCAGCTGTTTGTTTATGTCTAAAAGGTAAAACATGATATGTTTGCTAGTGTTTTTGGCTATCAAGTTTGGGCACCAGGCTTCAGGCCACAGCTTTAAGGCCGAGCAGGTCGTGGAAGATTTTTCCCTGAGCACAAGTTGAGTCCAGGACGATCTTTGGAAACACATCCGATTTGCCAAAAAGAAAAAAAGTCCATTGGCAATATCCATCCGATTTGCATTGGTATTTGGAAACACATTTTTGCAGTTATGGCCATTTATTAGTTATAACTGGTATTTCGGGCCTTAACTGTGTGGGATCTGTTTGGATTCGGCGTTTAAAACATGGGATCCCCCGTGGCCACGAAAGCTAAGTTGGGGTCCACACAACTCCAATGGCTATACTTTTATGCTACTTCTAACTCCAATAACTATGGCAACTATAACTATAGTTTATAGTTTAATAACATTGGAAACAACTATAGTTTATCGTATTTATAACTAGAAACCAACTAACTCACATCACCTTATAATTCTTATTCTAGATCATTTATGGTAATTTTAATATTCATGAAACCAACATTCACTAGAAACCAAACCTGGTTGGTAGTTCGGAACATGAATTTTATATTCCATATATTGGGAATCCCAGCTGACGAAATCAGATTTTTCAGAGGGGCAGGCTCAACCACCAACCAGATATCTATTAGAAATATAAATAATATATACAGTATATACATATATAGTGATCCCATATATATATATATAATTATATATATATATAATATATTATTAAGAAATATAGATATCTATTGTATAGAAATATAGATATATATTATATAGAAATATACATATATATATAACATATATATAGTTATCCCAACTATTGTTTTACCATTTGTTTATTCTCCCATTGGCAATCCACCAGAAACTCGGGGGCCACCGAGGTCATGGAAATGGCCATGGCTGGTGGGCCAGGCTAAGGGATTTAAGCATCAAGGGACTTTCATGGATTTTTTTCTGGAATTTAATGGACTTTCATTGATTTTTTCTGGAATTTAATGGGCGTTCATTGATTTTTTCTGGAATTTAATGGACTTTCATTGATTTTTTCTGGAATTTAATGGGCGTTCATTGATTTTTTCTGGAATTTAATGGACTTTCATGGATTTTTTCTGGAATTTAATGGGCTTTCATTGATTTTTTTCTGGAATTTAATGGACTTTCATGGGTTCTTTTCTGGAATTTAATGGGCTTTCATTGATTTTTTCTGGAATTTAACAGACTTTCATGGGTTCTTTTCTGGAATTTAATGGGCTTTCATTGATTTTTTCTGGAATTTAACAGACTTTCATGGAATTTAATGGAATTGAATGGGATAATCAAACGTGCTTGGCTGCAAAAAACCAAAAATAAATAGATGTCTACAACTGGGAAAATCATGTATAAATGGGTGACTTTCCAGCAAGCCATGTTTGATTACCGGAGGGTACCGAAAATATACATACGTTACATACGTTACTACCTTGCATCCAAGATTAGCCATACGCTAAGGTTAAACACACATGTATTATATATAATCAGCTTGAACTTGGTACAGTGTGGCCATATCTACACATATAGTGATGTATGTCCTCATCTTTGTATATTATACTCTATATTCTCTGTTTTACCATACGCTATGACTATATATATATATTATTCTTTGGTCTGGTGACTGTGATGGGGATGGTCAGGTTCAGTTTCACATTTTGTTTTGGACAAAGTCTGTTGTTTGTGGGTGCATATATTTATCTTTTACTATACTATATCCTATATTATGTACCATATACAATATGTATTTATATATATATATAAGGTTGGTGGTTTCAAATATTTTTTATTTTCCATTTCATATATGGGATGGTATCCTTCCCATTGACGAACTCCATCATTTTTCAAGCTGGTTAAAACCACCAACCAGATATATATGGAGAATCCAGCATTTATAAATCAGGTCCTGGGGAGACTAGTAGTCAAAGCTTGGCCATGGGACCACCCATCTCTGCTTGTCTTAAAATCCCAGAGATGCTCCATATGTTTCCCACTAGAAAGACCATCAACTGGAGTATATGAACCAGTCTTTGGATCCCATATGAACTTCTGAAAAACATCAATCCTACAGATAGGTTTTCCACTGTGTTCCCCTCTATGTGCCACAAACAAGGGTAAATTATAACGACCTCACTAATCTCCCTCACTGGAATCATGGTTAATAAGGGGAATCATCCCCAAATGGCCTTAATTAATTCAGGTTAGTGAAATATTATAACTTACCCAGAAAGTATGGGTTCCTCCATGACTTCCAGCATTTTGTGCCGTGCAGCTCCAAACCAACGTGACGCTGTCGCTACCGCAGAGGTGGGGATTTCTGGAGGGGCTCTCGCTTTTTGGCTGGAAATTGTCTAATTCTTAGTCGGAAGTTTCCTAAAATGATGGTACTTGGTGGCGAACTACCCACGAATCGTAAGTGGGTTAGTTCACCCCAGTGATTGACATGGGATAAGGAGCGGGTTAATCCATTTATAGCTGGGGTGAACTAACCCACTTACGATTCGTGGGATGAGGCCACCAAGTACCCCAAAACCATACAAAGTGGGGCCCCCGTGGCCACGAAATCGCTAAGTTGGGGTTCACATAACTCCAATTTCACTATAGTTTATGGTACGCAAATAACGAACTAATTACTGGGGATTATAAACCAACTTATAACTGGGGGCCCCACATTGTAGCTTTCAATACTAAAATGGCTTAATGACTTGAATGATTTGGGGGTACCCACATTTTAGGACCGGGATGGGTCAAAATTGAAGCCCCAGAAGGGACCACAGCTACAGTCAGGGTTCGGCACTTTCCCTATAAATTTCCCTATAAAATGGCTCTTGTCCTGCTAGCTTGCAGCCACTGAAGATTTTAGGTCCTTTCCACCTTTCCCCTTTAGAATCCTGACTACACACTGTTTGGGGTCTCTTGCCGGGATAATTTTATGGAGTCCAGCTTGCATGTTACATGTTTTGTTGTTTGGGTTGAACACCACTTTTTGGTGGTAAAATGGGGCTATGGTATGGTTGTATCATGTTGTATCAATATTCCCTACTCATTTTTTCAAATGGAGAACCAGTTGGAGCTATTCAGGCTCATGGAGACTGTTGAGCCATTCGAACTTGGGACAGTAATGTCTAAGACCATGAGGTCTTGAATTAAAATCGAAGACCCATAAAACTACATAATTATTTTGGTATATGTTTGCCATTTTTGGTATTGAACATCAATTTTTGGGATACCCAAATCTTGTTTATGCCCATATATATACACATGTACCAAACCAATTAGCGCCTTCACAGCCAGGAAAGTGGGCAGACAGCAGGCGCGGGTGACGTGTGACTCGAGAAATATGGACAGTTGGTGGCTCATCCCACTTAGTAAGTGGGTTATAACCCCAGTTATAAGTGGATTAACCCTACTTATCCCATATATAACTGGGGTTATAACCCACTTACGAGCCGTGGGATGAGCCACCAAGCAGTTGGCCCTTCTACATCCATGAAAATAATGTGAACAGCCAGGATGTGTGATTTCGAAAATTGGCTGAAGAAATCCTGCATGTACTGCTGAAGGTATTGCTAAAAAAACACATGGTTTTCGGCTTACCCTCTGGTAAACTAGGAACCCGGCGCATAGACGGCCGTGGGTCAAAATGAGGATTGAGTATGATCGAACATTGATTTTCACGGCGTTTTGTGAGGATTTATCAAATCTCGGGTGTATGCCCTTTTTGTGGCTGAATTCCATTGGAAAGTTAGCAAAATGGTGTTTTCGCCTCAGCGAAACGATGATTTTAAGGGTTTTTGGAAAT
>Ga0126342_10012603_pt1 | contig 15067 bp, 11 predicted proteins | sample Cyp1metagenome_FD_92528 | JGI IMG/M metagenome (GOLD analysis project Ga0126342, IMG submission 92528) | Coral microbial communities from Lord Howe Island, Old Settlement Bay, Australia - Cyphastrea 1 metagenome | ecosystem: Host-associated > Invertebrates > Cnidaria > Coral ...
TACAAGTAACAATCAAGAACAACAATAAAATTATTAGTTTTTAAAACAACCCAAAAAAAAACAAAAAACGAAAAAAAAAAAAAAAACCAAAAAAGTGCATGGTTGATCAGTTGATGAAGCTGATTAAACCCCAACAAGGAGTGATTTCACCCAGTTTCTCCCTGTTTCTCGGTCTCCTTCGGTCCCTTCGCCGCACTCTTCGCCCCCGGCGAGGCGTCCCTTCGCTTCGCCACGGGAGGACCCTCCGCGCGCCCGCGCGGCGGCGCGGAGGCGGTGGTGACCGGCGCAGCCGGAGCCGCGGCCGGAGCCTCGGGAAAAGAGGTGGAAAACCCATGGGGAATGGGAAAATGATCTACAAATGGAGGGTAAAAGCCACATCAAACTGGTAGTTTACAGGATACCGTAATGTACCACCCAAAATTTATGGCAACATCCTCGAAATATATCGAAATATGGCAAAGTTGAGTGATCAAAAATATGATGAACAATTGACTGCTGACTAAACATCAAATTTGGTGGTATTTCTGAGCAAACTCACGTGGCAATGGTCTGTTGGTGGACTGAGTCCTCAGAAAATTGCCGCACAGCCCAGGTAGCAAACTTAATTAGAAGTTGACAACAAATTTAGTATGTGTGTATGTATATCTATATATTGCCAATATTGATAGGAACAATATTGATAATCATATATCAATAAGAATGATAATGTTACTGAGAACAATAATGAAGTGACCAGGTAGGTATCATCACCTCACCACGCCGGCATCGGTGTCTGCCTTCTGCATGCGCTTCCAGAAGGCCTTGACTCTCTCCAGGCCCTTGGACCAATCATCTGCCTCAGCTGTTCCAAACTTCCAACATCCATGGGATCCAACTAATGGGCCTACACCATGGGATGAAAAAAATGGATGGGTTTTAAGTCCTTGGATCTCCCCAACATCCCGAAAACTCGCTCCAGTTGGGTATGGCTTAATCTGTGGGGAACCAGTGGGTCAACATCTTAGGATCGGCCCCCGAAAACAAACAACGATGAGTGGGTACTAGGTTATAAGCCTACTTAAACCTAGTTGATGGATGTTAGTATCTAATTAAGCACAGTTGATCCTAGTTTTAACCCTAGTTAACTAGTTAACCCTGAAATTTTCGATGTAAAATGGGATGCCCCTAGTGGGGCCATCATTGCATCGTCCACGGTGGCCCGCACAACGGGACGCCGGGCGGGAATCAACGGCAGGGAAAGCAATGCCATGGTGGCAGCCATCCTCAAGGGAGCGATGCCACTTCAATGTATCATGTATGGATTGTCATCGGGATGATCCACTCATTCATCCTGTGTATATGTGTATTATATATATGTATAATATATATATATGTATATAATATATATATATATAATATATATATGTATATAATATATATATATATATATATATATATATGCATATGTATATAATATATATATGTATATAATATATATATATACATATGTATATATAATATATATATAATACATATATTATATATATGCAGTACATCCACATCATATCATCCGCACATTGATGTTCACCAATCGATGGATTGGTTTAAGAAAAAATCTAAGCCAATCCATTGCTAGATGGGGTATCCCCGAAAGCTATCCATCTATCTTAAGGATACAGTTGTTTTTACCCCTTAACTAGAGGTGTTTCTTGTAGATGTTCCTATTCTCGAATTCGGGAAGCCAAGAATCCGGGTTTCAAGCAACAAAAAATATGTGTTTGCCTTGCGAAAGCAGTGGGATGTGATTTGACTAGTCTACCACTCAAAATATGGGGGTGGTTACTAGCACAAATATGAGTCTTACACACAAACCTGCTAGGCTACACTTTCTGCCTCTCACTACAAAATGCTGTCAGTCCCAAAGTAACACTTCATGTTGCCTGCAGCTCCCAATTAAGATTCAATTCGGTCGCGGTCCACAAAAAAATGGAATGTCCGGCCAGCCATAGAAGCCTCATTATACTAGTTGGTTGCTAGATTTCCCCAATATGGGATTAAATGGTTTCCAATAACCAGGTAGTCCCATCTCCCTAATATTAAACACCCCCTCAGAAACCATGGTATTCCCCATAAGTGCCATAGTTTCACCTTCACCCCATAAAAAAATTAAAAAAAAAACAGATGGTGAAGTCCCTCGTATATAGCCAATGACCAATCAACAAGTTTCATGATTATATGGAATTATACGTAAGTCTCTCTCCCATCATGTTGATAGTTTATAATAATGGTTATTGGCTATATACCAGGCTCAATCATGGGACTTCAAATGTATAACTCATGGATTTCCGATGGTTAAGTCCCTCCAACCAACAATCTCCATAACTTCCATATTTTGATGGAGTTATGCCTCATGGATTTCCCAGGATTTCCCCAATCAGGTTCCCCAAGGCACATGCCCCCGCGCTTGGTCATCTTCACCAGGTCCAGGCCGCTCTCCCCCACGTCTCGCAGCATGCCTTGGCGCATCATCCAGGGCGCCATGGGACATGGAAAAAATGGGGAAATTTTGAAAACCGCCATGGAAAAGCCATAGTTTTTGGAAGGAACATGATAAAAAACATGAAGGTTGGCCTTAATGGAGACCGCCCTTGTGGCATCAGGCGTCCCCACTGCCCATGGCTATAGACATGCAAGCCGCCGGCTGGATCGCCAATGTGGAGGCCTGCCAACTGTCAATGAGGATATTTTTTGGGTAGATCATGGGATGCAAATGGATATAGTACCTGTTATATTATAAAAGATAGAAAAGGAAAATCCTGCGAAAATAGTAGTAAACTTAAACTACTTTTCTAGGTTACTGCAGCTACTGCATATATGTACACACAAATATCTGGAATTGAGGAGTTTGCCAGAAAATACGGACATATCAACCAGAAATTCTCCAAGAAATATGCATGTGGATGCGGGGATGAAACCGAGGAAGATAGCAGGGGTTACCTCATGTCTGCCATATGTTTTTCATATTGGCTGTGTCCAAGAATAGGGGAAGTTTTACCCAATTTCATGGGGATAATGATCAACCATGAGATTTTGGGGTAGTGCTTGGCGAAATTGTCATCCACTTCCCCTGGGCACCAGACCACCAGGAAATACCAAAACGGCATTCCAATCATCGCAGTGCTGTAGTTCACAAACCTTCAGTCCCAGGCAGATTCAGGTATCCTGTCCTTTCTTCCTACACATCACTTCATGAAAATCCAGTGGGTGGAGGCTGCATGACTGCAGCTTGTTAGCCCTGTTGTGAATCTGAGCCTCTAAGCGAGTTCTTGGTCTTGTTCTTGTTTCTGCTGCTGTTGCTTCCAGTCACTATTGCTGCTATGGTGAAGTGCTTCCTTTTGCTGGAGTGGGTACTACCGCATCCAGGAAGCCAGGATGCCAAGAAGCCAAGCGCCGCAAAAAGCAGCCCCAGACCCCAGGCCGGAAAAGAATAAAAACAAAGAAACTAACAAAATCCTGAATTCATTTACTCTCCAGGAGATTTTGGAGTACCCCGACTTTCACACAAACCCACAGAAAATCACTCCTAACTGGACCCTGTAGGGAACCAGTTGAACAACATGGCCCCGACCATCCCCAGCTTCTCTGGGCGCCAGGCCAGTTCGGAAAGAGGGGCGACACCCGCAGGAAGAGCATATACCGGAACCTCAGAGACGCCCGACGTTGCCAAAACGAAGCAGGGAACTTCACAAAATGAAGCCGAAGTATCGCGTCGCCAATTTGGGTTCAGTATGTACATCTATTTACATCTATTTACATCTATTTACATCTATTTACATCTATTTACATCTATTACATCTATTTACATCTATTTACATCTATTTACATCTAGTATCATCGATTTACTATGAACCATCCCATAGAAAAAAGCGGGTTGTAGTATTCAATGGCCATTCCAGGATCCTAAATTGGAGGTACTAGTACCATATATAAGGCCTATATTTCAGGCCTAAATTTCAGGGAAGATCCCCACATCCAAGTCACATGGAGCCTTGGAACTTGTCCATCTCCTGTGGCCAGGGAATCCCATTGGAAAAATGAGGGCGGGTTATAATGGGGAAAATTCCCGAACTCAATGGGGGCTTCCGGGAAAATCATCTACTTCAATGGGTTTCCTAAGTTGTTGGGCTACCCGGTACCCCCAAATCCTCCGAATTTAGACCATGACTTAGCATGGAAACAACCATGGTGGCGGCTTGGGATTCCCCAGGACTTAAGAAACCCCCCGGATGTTCCTTGGTCTTGATGCTGTCTTGTTTGTCAAACGGTTTTTTTTTACTTCAGCAAGGTTCCTCTTCAGTTACCATCTTGCTTTACTTGGAGGTTTTCCGAAGTCATGGGGGTACCCCCAGTTCCATTGTAAGAGATTCCAGCAAATCAACCAGCTTTTGGGGTACTCCCATGGAAACCCATGGAGCGTATCCCCCAAGCGCGCCTTTTTGAGCGTCGCCATCTTTTCAGCTGCGAACTGGGCGGAGGTCCGTGGCCATCCCGAAAATGAAGCTGATGGGAAACCATGCTGACCCATGGGCTCATGATGAATGGAAAATTCACCGAGGGTCGGCAGAAAGCCACACAAAGATTTAGAAAAGTCATGTATCACTTAATTTTAGTGGGAATGTACTTCTCGATCCTGACTGGTTTTAGATCCTTTTGGACGATTTCATGCTAACAGCTACTGTATGCCATGCTGAGCATGGCAGCTGAAATCATGACCGCTATGACACAAAACCTTCTAGAACCCAAGAGTTAATGGACCGAAACAAGCACAATTGCATCATCAACACAGTAGCGAATAGCATGTCTATCTCTTGAAGAAAGGACAAATCACACCTACTTTTTCAAAAGAGCTAGGTATTGTTCAGCAGGCGTGCCAAAATTCTAGTTCAGCGAATTCCAAAAAATTGAGCATGTTGTTCTCTTGTTAAAAGTTCTGTGCCGAAATGTCATCGTCACCCTGAGGTCCGTACGTGCAGCAAGATCTCACGTCCGATGCAATAGGACATGATCCAACCACCAGCTCCACCACAGACCTGTTCCAGCCATTGAACCATCGGATTGTCGGATTGTTTGAAAAATCTGGATGAAAACCATGGATGAAAGATGAAAACCATGGATTTTGAAGCTTAAATATACGGCTTCCTGCAAATTCTATCAGATTGTCCCTTGATCCAATTGAATTGGAGAATTCCAAATCTACGGGAAACCATGGATCTTACAATCAGAATGAATCAGATATGGATGTCACACAAACCGCTCCACACTGTGGAAACGCCAATTCTTTCAGGAATAAAACAGGACTTGGTGGTGACCTGCTGAGGTTTGTCGACAGGCCTCGCCACTCACACCCAAGAAGTGTGCTAGGAAGGAGTATCGCCTGAGCCAAGAATCGCGGTGGAAAATCCTCTGGCCGTCCCAACTTGCCAAAAAGTTATGGAAGACCATCCCCAAAACAGTTCAATTTGTGCACCAAAAAGATCCCAAGTTGGAAACCACCTCTGAGCACCCAAAGTGAAAAAACGGTCGTTCTGTCGAATGCAAAAGAGAACCAGTGCGGCTTCTAGCCGCGATATTTTGTCGTAGCTATACAGTGGTTGTAGTTGCAGATCAACCGTATCTGCAATACAGGGAGATTCATCATTCCAACCTGAGACTTGAAAGACTTGATGTGTAGCTCAGCAGCGGCCGTACGTGGCCATATTCTTCAATAAAGCATCCTCAAATTTCCAACTACATGTTTGGTTGTCCAACCATCTTGGCATGTTGAGGTTCCAACCACAATCCCCCTTGTACCGACGTTCAGGATAATCCCAGGAATCGCAACTGGCTAACACCCCATCCTTGGCTGCCGGGTCACGTCATGGGCTCCGCCCACTCATCGTACAACGCGCCGATGAGCACGGACAGTACCATGGAAGTTCCTGCACCAAACGGCCCGAAGATCTTGAAGATCACCTGGAGCGTCAACAGCGAAGATGCGACATGGCGAATGTATGGGATGAATATGGTATTTTACTATATAGCCAACGTACTCACAAGCCACAACGTACTCACGTCCCCAAGAAACTGTTTTGTGTCTGTGTATTTTGGTTTTACTAGGCCGATTAAGTAAACGATAATATAACCATCTAGAATAGGTTTTGGTTTTCGTTTCTAGCCTACCATAATTTTGAATTCCTTGTCAACATTATTTTAATCGTGATTGCCATAACTGGTCTCCTTTAGTAATCTATCAACAAGGGGGAAACCGCATTTAAGCAATCTTAGATGGATTGGGTATAACCCAATCCATCCCAATCCCCTGTCCAATGGTTTGCTGGAGGAAAATCCGCTCTCTTCCAAGCGGTGAATGCCACATTTCGATTGTCTACCACCGTCAATCAATGCTGCTGGGGTCGGATCCCTTTCTTGCATCAGCTTAAAGCAATCTCCAAAAAGTCAAAAAGAAGTTTTGAAAAAGTGTAAAAACATAGAAAAGTAAAATAAAATTCTCAAATAGTGACTCGTCCGGTGTCTATCTTTTTGGGTGTCACTATATCAGTATAAAATGGCACTAAACGAATCTAGAATCTGGTTAAATCACCATCCCATCCCCTCTCCGGTTTCACCGGGACACATAAATGCCCCAAATGCCGGCGGTCGTGTGCCACCTCAGTCCAAAATCCCTACAGCTGGATGTTTCATCAGGTTTTTTTATCATCTCAGCTCCAAGTTTGGATGAAAATCTCATGTTGATTTAACCTAATGTCATGAGCCCCAACGACTTATTCCCTTTGACTTAGGTTGGCATTGGGCTTCCAAAAAAAAAAACGTGAAAAGTTACTACAGTTACTTGCAGATGCATCCCAAGTTGGTAATCACCATATTATAACCCACTTATAGGTGGCTTATACCGTTCCCCAACGAAATGCCCAGCTAGATGAAGGGGTTGTCGTCACCAGGGCGATTCCTGGGATGCAGCGGCCAGTTGTCCTTCTTGTACTCTCTAAGACCTGGCCCGGAGCAGAGACTCTAGTTATCATACTCTGTTCTAAACTAACATAGATATGGAAAATATGGAATGTCCAAAGTTTCCCTTTAGGAAATCATCTACAAATGGTGAGGTTTCCATAATTCCATATCTTTGTCAGTTGACTGGTGCATCACTTTCAGCCAAAAAAAGCTTTCAGCAACACCTCCAAAAGTAGCCCCTCAGGTCACTGGCGAATCTGATGCCCAAAAATCTGAAGGTTCGTATGTGACCGCTAAGTGCTTAAGAACCCTGGTTGCGAAGTCCCCATTCAGTAAATTACCATCTGGTTATTTAACAGTTCGCCATGGTTTTTCGATGGCCCTAATCGAAATAGTTGGTTTACCTATTAATAGCATGGTGGATCTTTCCATGGCCCACTGTTAGTCATAACCAGAGGGTATCTCATGTGTAAGTGGCCTACAACCCCACTCACCAGGTCACCACCAACGGGATCGGAAACTTTGCAGGAAACCATGGGTTTTTCTCAGGATGTTTCTCAGGAAATATGGGCTTCTCCTGCATCTTTTCCCTATTTTTCCCATCCACCAAAAAAAAAACACTTGATCCACAACACGCCAGAGCTACAGTTCCAGAGATTCAAGATGGAGGTCTGAGGCTCTTTGACCTCGGCTCCATATGGCTCCAACGTGAACTCTTCCCTTCTCGCGTGAAAGCGTGAAAAAAATGCTGTGAAGTTGAGGGTGTTGGATGGTGTTTTAGTGTGGTGCTTTATATAATGGAAAATAAGTTGCTATGATGCTGTATCGTGATACTGGGTTTGTCCTAAAATTTAGGCTACCCGGCTACCCCCAAATTATATGCATTGTTTTAAATAGGGGAAACCATTCTCCAGCGTGTTCAAACAGACCCGTCAGAAAAATAAGAGCGTGTTTGACGGGACTTGGATTTGTCGGGTGTTGAACCCGCCCCAAGTTTGACCACACCCCGCCAGACCCCCTTGTTCTTCCGGAACAGCTCCCTGAAAATCCCCAACCATTCTTTTCAGCGTATCTGGTGCTGGCCAAATCCGGGAGAGAAGCCATTTGCTCGATTTAAGAACCATGAACCGTCCGTCAGCTAGATAAACTCACTCAAACGTGCATCAGTACCCTGATTCAACTGGCTCTCCTGAAGGATGCCGGCCATACGTTAACAGCTCCACGTGTGGGAGCGAAGCATCCGCACAAAACGTTGCGAGGATGTGTTCTGCAGACCAGCTACGGCGTTGGCGTTCGATGAAGATGGGACAGGGCACTCAGTTGCAGCAGTTGTGATACATCTGGATGGATCATAGGTCCAAATCCCCTATGCAAAGTCTCTCAATTCAAGTTGAGAATACATCCAATAATATCAATAATTGAATTTTGCTTCTAATGGTCCAAGAATGCCCTCCTCCAAAAACACCATCCACAAACGCAAAAACGTGGACGCCGCAAGGCATCTGTAAAAATCTTCTCACTACGTAGTGGCGACCACGGCACATTCGCGCAGCGTGTGATCTAACGCCAACTCGGAAGTTGAGTCTTTAGGGAACTGGAAATAGAAACCCTCCAAGTGGACAAGAACATGAACAGAAACCCTTGAAGAATGATCCATGCTTCAGAAGTGATGAAGGCTATAACCAGTTAAAAGCTCAGCAATGGTTTGGGAAACCATAAGCCTCTATGGCTTTGCCCATTTCAATGGGGATGTGCTCAACTTACGGCAACTTTCAATGGGGAAATGATGAGACAAACCATTGGATGTCCGGGAGATTTCCATGTCTGGTCATTTCCAATGTCCCAAGTGACAACTTGAATCACCCACATTTGGCCCATTGAAATCGTTGGCCACCCTCAGCTTGTCCACAGACCTGGGTCTGGGGAGGATTCATTAGAAATATAGATCAGTTTCCTGGAATGAATCGCCCACAAAAACTTGATCCGAGTGTTTGTTTGAAACGAACTGGTGAAACCCCAGCAGGACATTTTCCACAAGTGCTCTCCCAAGGTCATCCAGTCGAGGCATCAAAAATCCACGAGAAAACCAAAACACTCAGCCCTTTGAACCCTCCAAACTTGATCAATTGAAGCCACTTAAAGGTCTCAACGTCTTGCCCCATCTGCAAGACCGTACCTTGGCTTCAAAGAGGTTCATCAAGGTCTCATAGGTGCCTCAACCGAGAAGCATGCAAGACCGGGAAGATGGCCAAGCAACAACTTGGGAGACAGAAACCAGCAGACCAGCAAGAAATACAACCGTTTGGATGTGTTCAAAAACAGGGTACCCGAATTCCAATGGATATCATCATTTTGCCATTTTGGGGGTAGGGGCTCCATCTTCAGACACACCCATTTAAGTAAGTAGAGACTGGTTACTCTTCTCATCCATGTTACATATGTTCCCTGTGATCACTCGGATCATAACCCCAAGCCCTGGCAGAAATGTTGTCTCCTTGCCTCAAAATCGGATGATTTCCTCATGAAATGCTGTGAGGGATCCCCAACTTCTGGAGACAACCCCGAAAGTGTGATCCGCCAAAAGGTTCAGCAGAGAAGACTTGGAAACTTTGGTAGGACCCAATGGGGCATGTCTCAAACTTGGGTATCCCTAAATCTGGTTGCTTCTCATTTCTTGCCCCCTGAAAATTGCCAGACTGTGAGATAATTCCATTTCTGATACTTTCTTGGCTTTTAACTTTTCGTTCTCTACTTTGGGGGTTGCTTCAGTAAATCCGATCAGCCAGACTGATGACTTCTCAGAGCCCCACCATCTGCCATCGGTTCGGCATCAGCAGCCAAAACTGGCCGCGGTTGGAATATGTTGATGCGGAAGGGGGAAACCACTTTATGGTGCTGTCCAAAAAGGGTAGGACATCATCAAAAAAATATGGATCAAAGCAATGACTCGGAAGGTATGTTGGCTGGACGTATCAGAAATGGATGTGACCCACCAAAATTCGAATAATGAAACGAATAATGAAACCAACCATACGATGGATAGAACGGGATATAGTGGGATATATGATATAACTAACAAGAATGTGGCATAGATTTGTTCAAAAACCAGAGATGTCCCCTTTTATAGGCCATCAAGAAACGGCGAGAATGATCATCCATAGGATTTGCGAGATCTAATTTTGGGGGACAACCCATTAACACTATACTGTAGGAAGTGTACCCAACCGTGATAATGTGCATCCCAAAAAAATGGTCCAACAGTTGCCAATTGCATGAACTGCCCTCTTGCGCACTTGTAAACAGGACACAAATCCAAAGTACTTCCAGGTACATATATGAATGTGTCGACTTCCAGGTACATATATGAATGTGTCGTCACAAGATACATTGAAGTTCTTGTTTAGAAAAAAACATGTCTTTAGACATGTTTGGGGAATGTGTTTTGAATTGGAGTGATCTGTTGTTTCAGGCCAACCCTGAGATTTCAAAATCTGTCCATCTTCGTCTTCATCATTAGCCCTGGATGCTGATCTCTTCGAGCCTTCCTCTACAGGGCTCGACGGCTTCTCAGGACCTCCCATGCTCCAGGCTTCTTAGCGAACGAGAACGGGATTCTCCCAGGATTGCGATATTCCCCAAGTGATTGCTTAGATTTGAATAGTATCTGTATCACATAGGATATCATAGTGATAATCATATAAGATCATATAGGATACATATACATATCAGTATATATAAGTATATTGAATAGTGATAATCCCCAAAGTCATCAATACCTTGGGATCCGTTTTTTGAGGGGCTCAACATTGCCACCCTTCATCGCCCAAGGTTCACCACCGCGCCTGGCTTCGGTGAGTTGGCTTTCTCCTTGCGCCGGTTGGTCCTGCTTGGGGGCGCAAAGCCTCGGTCCGAACGGAGTTGTCTCCACAACGAAAAAAGTGTGACTCAATGAGAAACACGACTGTAGTGAGGTGGGTTTTTAGGTTGTTGCATTCTGCCCACATCAATCGTGTGCTCGTTTTGAATGCCATTTTCTTGCTGAAGAATGCCGGGTTGTCTTGTTGGTTAAATCCCCATTACTTGGCTGGTGGAAGACTCCCATGTCTCCATAGGAAAAAACCCAACCCCAAGATTTAAATCTGTACTTTGTATATATCTATATATATATACGTATATATATATATATATACATCCATATATATATATACATATATATATCATTTCTATCAATTTTCCCAGTTCCCAACTCTTGCCTCCAGCAATCTTCCAAGGCACCACTTCGGCTTCCCGTGGAGGGACTCGCCGACGAAGAACTGTTCGGGCTGCCAGCGAAGGAGAAGGGCCTTGGAGGATTTGGGGACTTGGGGATGCACTGTAATTACCATCTGGTTATTTAACAGTGGGCCATAGAAAATCACCATGCCATTGATAGGTAAACCATCTATAAATGGGTCATTTTCCATGGCTATGTTAAATAACCAGAGGGTATAAGAAAATCCCAAATAGATAGAAAAGAGTGGAAAAGTGTGTCCAGGATCTGCAAAAGATGATGTGTTCTCAATAATTTCCAGGATGTCAACTTTTAGTTTTCTCTTTGGGTGGGCTATGTCTATATCTGGTTTCTAATGTTTGGTATGGTTGGTATCGTCATTGCCCACTTAGAATGTAGGAATCATCATCCATGGGTTTTTACCCACCAGGTCACTGGTGCAAAAGGATGGAGACCACGTGGGTCACGTGGGGCCCCGACGAGGGCGAGTTCAACTCAAGCCTGGATCCAGCAAGGTGTTTGAAATGGACTGAGAATCTGCAGGAAACCATGCTTTTTCCAATCAACTATGGAGGTTTCTTCTAATGATTCCCTTCAACCAATCGTCTACCAGTCCCGCGGGGCCTCATCTCTTGTAGCTCTTGGAAGAGCTCATCATGACTGGCAGCGGAGGTGGCGAACCAAGGTCCGTCTATTCATGGGGAAGGCTTCATACAAAAAGGCCATGGTTTCAAGGTTCTATATGTGTTTTTCCGAGTGAAAAGGAGGTTTCAGAGCGTTAAAGTTTAGGGTACCTGATTTTTGGACAAAGCCAGATCGGGCACCAATCCATGAAAATTGGGAGTGTTTGGAAGAAACAAACCATCTGATATGTTGATGATTTTCTAAACCATTGCCTGATGAGGTCTGAAGAAGTCCCAAAGAAAGCCGTTTCGAGCAGTCATTGCTCTCTTGATGACGTATGAAGAGGTCCAAAAGAAAAAATGACTTGAGCAGTCATGCCTGATGAAAAAAAAGGGCTTCACTTTCAACCTTCTCCAGTCTTGTTGGGGGTTCGCGGCACCGCAAATTGAGGCCATCACTGACCAGCGGCCAGCATCTGGTTGGCATATTTCCTGGCGCCGTGCCGCTGGATCGAACCAACAAACTCGAGGTGTCGGTCAACATAAAGTGTGGGATGCAACTGTCGTCGAACATGAAATAACCAAAAAAAAATGGGATGTTGACCAACGATTTAGCCATTCCCAGCGGTTTATCGGTTTATCCGAAGGCCACTGGAATGGTGACAGCCTTGAATCAGGATGTCATTACAAAAAATTGAAACCCAAAAAGTCAATGGATGTGTCGCACCCTTTAAAGAGAAAGAATCGATTGAAACCCTTGGGTTCTTCAGCCTCCAACTCGACCCACCCATCAGGGTCCGAACCTGAGCTCTTCGGAACGTTGCCAAATCTGCAGCACCTGCAATCGCGCTTCGGCCTGGAGTTTCGCTGAGATCTGAGGTAATGTTTAGGCCTCAAGGATTCTTGTTGCCTTAAGTAAACTATACATGAATATGCAGTATAAGTTGTATAAGTGGGAAATGGTTTACTTATGTTCACTTATACACTTTACCTTTTAAGAGAAATTTCAAATGGAGGTCGTACTTTGAAACCTTCTTGGAGGTTGTAGTTTGTAAGATATAAGTGAAATCGCATTGCTGCTGCTTTTGCAGGCACACGCCTTCTGGTGCTCCTTTTCCTGCAACCGGGCATGTTTCTCCTGGCAACGAATGCCGCCAATGGCTGGGTAGTTGAAGACAGATTTCGGACAACTTGCGACAAATGTCTCGGCATTGTGGAAATATGAGACAGAGAGGTCTTTCAACTACTGATGGAAGAAATCCTGCACCAGTTGATGACGTTTTTTGTTGGTAGTCGCAAGCATCATATCAGTGTCCCTGACTGCAAGCCTGACATACAGGGTATACTAACTATAGTAGATACCAATAGGCCTTGGTAAATGTCCCACTTGGGGATGTCAGACATCACCTCAACATGTCAGACATCACCAGCTCCCGATGCCCTTGGAAGTGCATCCAAGTTAGGAAATGGCTAATGACCATCTCATAAACAAGTTATATATAGAAAATTATAGAATATCTCCATTTCTGTATGGCTTACCCTCCAGTAAGTTCGCCTGACTGGCCGGAAAACAACCCGTTAAGTTCAATGATCATCCCATGATCTTCCAACCAAGTTGGGATGTTCCAGCCATGTTAGTCACCATACAGTTAAAGCAGTTATAGGGCCCTTTACCAGTTATAAGTCAAGCACAATCCTATAAAATTGATATTTATTGAATAATGACCCCATGACCATAAAAATCGCTGGTATTTCGGGTTTTAACTGTAGGGATCCATAAATGGATCATTCACCACCTACAGATCCCGCACAATCAAGTCATGTTGGTTCCTGGCCTTCTCTGAGCGTAGCTTCTGTTCCTGGAGAACCTGTTTTTGATCCTCCATGGATTTCAGCCTCACCAGGTCTGGCCAAGTGTGAAGGAAAACAACCTAGACAAGCCGAAGCGCACTGTAGATTTTGAGTGAGCCTTCGAGCTGGCTCTCTGAACTTGGGATGCTCATCCCAAAAAAATTATATAGGAAAATTATGCCTAACACCACTGTTCCCCCATTTTTTAACAGCCAATTTCGGGATGATGTGCCTTCCAGCCATTTCTTTGGACCTCTCCAGCTGTTCGTTACGCCGCTCCTTCAACATGTGCGTAGCTGTGAACATTCCCAAGAGGTCATGTGGAAGGTCTATCCTCTGTATATTTCTTGCTAAAACTGTTGATGTTTACGGATACAAGTGGTTCCTGGTGGATGTTTCTAACATATCCCATTATACCCAACGTTCTCTCATTATAGCTATAAATATATATATATATATTCATAATTTTGTTGGTTTACCCTTACCCTCTGGTAATCTTAGGAAAATCTTGGGCCTGCAAACATTGGAAATTCCAAAATAATTATTTTGTATTTTTTTGCATTTTTTTTGCATTTGGGTTTGTCATTTTGGATTTGTGTTGTCATTGTTTGTCATTTTTAGTCATTTCTTTGTCATTTTTTTGTCATTTGTTTGTCATTTTATTGTCATTTTATTGTTATTTTGGGAACGGGAAAATGGAAAAAAAAAAGTTAAAAAATGACTACCATGACAGACCTTTTGTTACCTCGTGGCAGCACCAAATACAAGGAACAAGTGCAGAAACTCTTGGAAAGCCAGCCGGCGGTGAAGAAGGATAGGGCAGGGGAGCTTGCCCTGGGGAATTCGTTTTTGGGCCTGCCTGGACGAGGAGTTGTCTCCCAGCTCGGGGTGCAGGGCCGGCTCAAAAACCCGGGGCCGGGGTGAAATGGCCCGGGGGGGGCGGCTCAGGCCCGAGAAGCGAGGCCGACCTGGAAACTCCAAAAACGCAACTTTACCAGCACGCGAGTCTTTTTTTTTTGCATTTTTGTTTGCATGTTCTTTGCATTTTTTTGGCATTTTTTTTGCTGTTGATTTGCATTTTTTTTGCATTTTTTTTTTTGCATTTCCCAGACTAGGAGTCATTTTTTTGGCATTTTTTTTGCATTTCCCAGACTGGGAGTCATTTTTTTAGCATTATTTTTGCATTTCCCAAACCGGGAGTCATTTGTTGCAGTTTTTTTGCATTTCCTAGACCGGGTTTGCCACCTTCACCGCTTGCCTGATCCTTATGAGAAAACGACAAGAAAATGAACAATGCTAGAAAGTAGAAAACGACAAGAAAACGACAAAAAAATGA
>Ga0126342_10012604_pt1 | contig 15067 bp, 12 predicted proteins | sample Cyp1metagenome_FD_92528 | JGI IMG/M metagenome (GOLD analysis project Ga0126342, IMG submission 92528) | Coral microbial communities from Lord Howe Island, Old Settlement Bay, Australia - Cyphastrea 1 metagenome | ecosystem: Host-associated > Invertebrates > Cnidaria > Coral ...
AGACTGTTTTTCCACAGGATATTCCACCATATTCCACCTACCTACCCCTCCAAACCATATTCCAACTACCAGTTTTCGACCTCCCCGGGGGGGGTCGAAATATTCCAACTACCTGTTTTTTTTAAGTGGCCGACATCCAACATAATTCCAACATAAATCCCGCACCCTCCAAAAAAATATTCTATCTACTTAAGGATCACTATACGTTCATGGGTTTATTTATAGTGAAGTATATTCTTAACATCATCTCCCCATTAGTGAATGCATCATTGTTAATGGATGATGATATCATTATTTGATATCAATATATATTATTATATAATAGATGATTGATGTTAACTAATGTGAAGATAATGATGATGATGATGATATATATATATGTACATATTATGAATGTTAATGGATGTTAGTGGATATTAATAGATGTTAATGGATGTTGATGGATGTTAATGGATGTACTGTCTATATAGTCAACTGAATTTTAGTGCTATCTATATAACCATCCATAAATGCGGAGACAATGGGGATAGGAGTTTTTTTTTCGGGGATAACGTGAAGGATATTGAACCAACGCATAGGATGATTGTTACCCTCTGGTAAACTAACATAACTATGGAAAATCACCATGTTTAATGGGTAAATCAGCCATAAATGGCCATTTTCAATAGCTATGTTAGCTTACCAGAGGGTATACCCTTTGGTAATTTAACATAACCATGGAAAAACACCATTTAGTTCGTGAAATTTCCCATGAAACATGGTGATTTTCCATAGTTTTTTTGTAGGTTTACCGGAGGGTAACCAACAAGTGAAGCAACAATGTGGGTGCGTCCAAAAATCGGACAAGCATGTATAACCGACACATTCGATGTTTGATGGGGATATGTGTCATAAACCCTTGGATTTTTAAGGGTACCCTATTTTTGGACCAATTTGTTCATGTTTTTTTTGGCCTTTTCCCAATGGGAAATCCACTAGAAATAGAGACTCCAAAAAGGGAACATGTTTTAATTTTGTTGGGGTTCCTTAAGCCAAGTAATGTAGCAGAACGTACGTTTCATGATGCTGGGCCCAGGGCAGAATTAGGAAGGAGCGGTTCGGGATATACATATTCCCTATGAAATACGGAACCAGTTGGGGCTACAAATTGAGGTTACCAACCACATGATAGATCATGATAGTAGATAATGAGTTTTGTTGAGTTCAAACCTAGACTTGAGATGGAACATAATCCCAGTTGTAAGAGACATGCCCTTCTGAAGTGACCCTCATGTTTTTTGGTTGTTTTTTTTCAGGAGCGGATGAGGAAGAAAGCTTCCTATGTGACTTGGAGAAAATGGAGCCGGGACAAACCCGCATCTAAGTTACCGACTATAACCCATGAAAAGGGTTCCTTTCTTTTTCGGTACTCTATGACTTGATTTTGTGTATTTCGGGATGATTCAATACGTATGATGCCAGTTTGCCAGTTTGAACCCCTTCTTAGTATTCATATTAATTGCCGTAGAAACCCATTTGATTATTTTTATTTGGGAATGGTTAAAACCTATTCTTGCGTATTCTATGTTTTGCCATCACGAGCGATGAGCATCCGCAAATCCCAGCTACCAATAAAAATGGCAATTTCGGAGGTGTTCCCCATTTTCAGACACACCATTTCATAGTGTGGATGGTTGCGAAATCCTGCATCACCAAAAGGATGGTTGAAACCCTAAATAGTGGGATGTTTAAAAACCGTTTTCAACTGGTGCAGGATTTCGCAACCATCCACCGTATGTTCATTTTGAATAATTGGGATGATTTCACCTCTGAAAATGGTGTCAAATATCCAACATTTGATTGCGGATTCGAACCACCAATCAGTGATGGTAAAACATCAACTTACCCTTTGATCTTTGGTAATCTAACATACCTATGGAAAATGGATGAACATGGCAAGTGAAAGTAGATGATGGTTTTCCATAGCTATGTCAAAATATGATTAAGATCTTTTTATCATATTGGTGGGAGTGATATCTGGTGATTCAAGCAGCTACTCTTCTGACACAACTGTTATTGATAGTATGAACATAGAGTCATAGAGTTTTTTCATAATTTATCATCATGCATTAATCAATAACACAGCCTGTATTAGCACTGATTATTGTAATCATTCATCATCATGGATTAATGCACCATGTTATATGACCCCCAATCATTTTTATCGACGTCACTGGAATGATGGTGAATGTAAGGGGGAATCCTTTTCAATTATTTTCAGGTTAGTGAATTATTCTAATTCAACCAGAAAAAATGGATGCAAAAAAAGGTATATAAACTTTATAGATACCAATTCATATTATATCAGTTATATCTATAGTCAATGTATGTCAATGGTATATCCACCAATTGATATAACATCAATTGACTATAGTTGACACACATTGATATGGTATAGTTGGCTAGTGTATGAACATCAACTATTTGATATGGTATTCATGTTGTATCTATATCATTCTATATCCACCATTTATTTTCAGTTGATTTTCACACACCTTACATTTTTACACCAAGGTCAAGAAGTTGGAAAGCACCTTGGTGGAGGATTTTTCGCTTGAAACAATGGGGATTTTTAGCTGGGTAAAATGGGGCTGGGTAAAATCACCATTTTTAATAGGTAAACCATCTATAAATGGGCCATTTTCCAGAGGGTATACTTGATGTTCAAAGCTAGAAACCTCTATTTATCTGGGTAAATTTCATCACGACCGAAGCCTGTTCTCCCGAAGCCTGGAACTATATGGTTAATTTTAGGGAAATGATCCCCATAGCTGGCCGCAAGATTCAGGTTAGTGAAATATAACATAATTTACCCAGATTTATAGAGGTTGAATGGTGATGCAACCATCATTTATAGAGGTTTAATATGGTTTAATGGTTTAATGCATGAAATACCACTCATGCTGGTTTTTCGTGGGGATTTGTGACCATGATTTACGGAGGTGTTCGCCATGAAGAGATGTTGATATCATTAATACACGAGAATAGATACCATCTGGTTATTTAACATAGCCATGGAACATCACCATTTTTTTATAGGTAAACCATCTATAAATGGGCTATCTACACCATGGCTATGTTAAATAACCAGAGGGTAATGGGAACCAGGGATAAACTTGAATAAGATACCTTCAAGTAAGCCAACACAGCCATGAGTTTCCCTCCGACCTAATCTACAAGATTCTACATAAACATGGTGGAAATTCCATACCTGGTGTTTGGTTTTCCAGAAGGTGAAGCTGGGTATGGGACAAGTCGTTGGGCTTAACACTTGGATCCCCAATTTCCAACAGAAATGGGTGGTACAAACCCTCCAAACTTGGATTTCCCAGAAAGATGGAGCTTTTCTCTCCGGTCTCCTGGGGTTTTAAAATTTTTTAAAACAATGTTAACCCGTTGCGCTGTGACCTACGCACCTTGCGTTCATGTGCACCAATGAGTTTTTTTTTTTTTCCGGGATTGTATGGAAGGATTTTTTTGTGAAATTATACCCACATGGTCACATGGTCAACATTCAAAAATTGAACTTGGGCAACTTCATTGAGAAAAGATCTCTAGGTGCATTTTTCTACTGTCCAAGGTCCAGGTTTTTTTTTCAATTCGACAGGGGGATCAAAGCCTTGAATATATGGGGATGGGTCAAAACCTATTATTACTACTGTATGACAGGGAACCAACATCCCTTTACCAATTATTTACGGTTTCACCAGGGTACGGGGTTTTGACTCATACCCATATCTGTATATAATATCAAATGATGAAATGATAAGTTTGCAATGTCTGCTAATATGATATATGATGATATCGATGTAAATCATAGGGAGCAATGCTGCGATGCTTGTAAACAATTTCTGTCAATGCTGCGATTTTAGTCCAGAAAAGGAAGCATATGGGGTGTGTATCAGTACCCCATATGTGGGCCCCCAAATCAACTAGTCAACTGGCTTCAATATGATCCAATATCAATATTAGGAAGGAGGAATTGCTTACTGTAAACTTTACAGGAACGAAGTTAGCCCTTGAAAGCTAGCAGCGCTGCAGCCCTATCTTCCGTTGGAAGATGGCTCGATGCAGTAGCTGGACTTTCCCTCTTTCTCGCTCCTTCTGGGTCTCGTTGTTGGTTTTAAATGGTTGTTGTTTTTTCAACCAGAACTGGTTGGTGGTTTGGAACATTTTTTGTTTTCCCATATATTTGGAATGTCATCATCCCAACTGACGAACTCCATCATTTTTCAGAGGGGTAGGTGGCTCAACCACCAACCAGATAAAAATCATCATTCATCAATCATCATTAACCATCATTAACCATCATTAACCATCATTAACCATCATTAACCATGGCACCACATATATTAGATGGTGCACCCATATTAACTATAGATGGGACACCCATATTGACAATACCTGTTCCATATGTTCATGGTTAGCCATTAACCATCATTAACCATGGAATCACCAACCACAAAAGGGATGATTGGTTGAGATGGCAATAGTTTTTTATGACTTCCCCAGCGAAGTGGAGCCTCATATTTTGTTCGGGGATATGCAAGGCCACATAGTAGGGACACAAAGGAGGGTATTCCCTACTTGTTGGTTATATATTATATATACATATATCACAATATATCACCATTAAACTGCAGTATTAGATATCCCGAAATTTGTGGTTTGTTGTATACCATCAAGATCCATTTTCATAGACTATAGATAATTATGACATCCACTAATATCCTGTCGCAGTTGTCGATTTTTCTGAGGTATTTTCAAGGCGATGGATGACAGTGGTGATGGCCTGCTGTCAGAGGAAGAGATGAGCGAGTGGCTTATGGATGAAAGAAGCTTGGATGGTGACAGGGATTCGAGGTTAAGTAGGATTGATGGTAGATAATTGCATTATATATATATATAGATAGTTAATATAGGGGCTTATAAACCCACATTCACATTAATATCATACATATATATATACTTTAACGGTGGTAAATTTATCACATGCCATAGTCACCATCCCAGAGAAACCAACCGGTTGGTTCGGTCGTTTCCATCATCGTTTATGCCATAGTCACCTCTGGGGGCCCTGGGGGATGGTTCAGCCGATGAATTTTTCTCCAGGGATACAGAATATCAATGGATTGGTTTAAGGGAAAATCTACAGGAAACCATGGTTTTTACCATCAAATATAGGGGTTTCCTGTAAATTTTCCCATCATCCAATTCTATGAGAATATCTTCCAACCAGACAGATATGAATAGCCATGATATAGCCTCTGGTTATGACTAACGTTATGACTAACAGGGCTAGCCATGGTTTTTCGATGGCCCTAATCGAAATAGATTAAATTGATGGTTTACCTAGCTATAAAATGGTGAATTTCCATGGCGAACTGTTAGTCATAACCAGATGGTACATGCTAGTGGTTTGAGATTGAAGGTATGTGGTAGACTTCCAAAACCCAAAACTTGGCTTCCTTCACGATGTGAATACATTCCAAATGGCTCTTTTTGACAAACCCAACAGGTGATTTCAGGCGCCAGGCTAGGCTGGATTTTGTATGATATTTTGACATTTTTGAGCCACACAAACTGGGGACATCAGAGCTTGCTGTGGTTTCGACGTTTCATTTTTGGCTGATCATTTAGTATCAGCCACGCAGGAGGGAACATGTTAACATCCAGCAACAACCCCCTGTCTATTTATGATAAGGTTTGAGGTTGGCCATGCAATACACGGTGCCACTGCGCCATATGGGTCTCGGTTAACTCTGGGACCTTCAGAGTCTGTCGGATGCGGCACCGCTTTGAATTCGCTTTGATTGAGTGGTTCGTAGGTGTCGGTGTGTCTGAAAATAGGACCCCTGCCCTCCCGAACGGCCAATTTTCGTAGGGGGAAAGAAAGGAGGATTAACCAGTGGATGTGGATGCTGGTTGGTGGTTTGGAACATTTTTTATTTTTCCATATATTGGGAATGTCATCATCCCAACTGACGAACTCCATCATTTTTCAGAGGGGTAGGGCTCAACCACCAAGCAGGGATGGTTTCTGAACCGTGTTTTTCTCTAATTTTCAGCGAACCTCATGAATTTTGAGTCAGAAAAAACACCTGGGAATGCCATGCCCAACTATTTGTGGTGACCTTAGTAGCCTCTGCAACTGGGATCCTTTGGAAAGTCTGTGTTAATACCACCCCATCTCATCATTTCCCGAATCTCATAAGGCCATCGAAAATCAACCAACCATTCAATATGATGTTCCCGTTGAACATTGCTAGTTAACTACCCGTTGTATACCCACTATTATAACTATATAGCCATATATAGCCATAAAGCTCATGATTAATAGCCACATAAATTCACCAGCAAGGCTCTGACTCTTCAACTTCAAACCCCATCATGATAGCCTCAGGAGTGCAGGCTTACCTGGAAAGCTTAGATGTAGATGTGGCTGAAGGGGAGGCGCTCTTCCGACTTTTACAGCGCCTTGGAAAAAAACGATGGCGAAAAGATGTTCATGCAATTTTTCATGGTGATTCATATAGGGATTTCGCCAACAATGGGGATGTGAAAATGGGACTGTTAAACCTATATAGGTGAATAGACTAGAACTCAATCGTTTCTGGATAAGATATAATGACCTCACATCGTGATGTCACTGGAATGATGGTTAATATATGTATATATATATATATATTATACAGTATATATATAGAATATGGGGAAATCCTCACCAAAAACGCATGTCTCTTTTTTGGAGACAAGAAAAGTATGGTTCAGCCATGTTTTGTTCATGATGGATCCCGACTTCATCATTATCGACATATTTATAGGCTACAACTCGGGATCAGAACGTTGGCCGACGTTGGTGGTGTCAAAATGATTTTAGCATTTTTGGGTTGTTAAATGGGAATCTTTGGATAGTCATGCACCAATTCCTGTCCAGATATTGGGAACTTCCTGAAACATCTTCACCTTTTCATAATTCTACAGGCTACAGTAACAATGGACTTCAACAAGAATGAGGATACACTGGAAATTGACCTTGAACATACAGGATGGTGCCCCCCAGTTATGTTTGTTGGTTTGTAAACCCCATGAACTAGTTCGTTATATCTACCATAAACCATAGTCAATTCAGCCACAGCCATATCTCAACTGAACGCTATCGAACAGGGGACCCATCCTGTAGAACGAGAATGCAATGGAAATTTCATGGGAATATAGTGGGATCCGATGGGATACGGCGAAAATAAAACCCTCTGGTATCCTCTGGTAATATAACATAACTATGGAAAATGGATGAACTACCCTCTGGTAAACTAACACAACTATGGAAAATCACCATTTTTAATGGGAAAACTCACTATAGATTGCCATTTTCAATAGCTACGTTAAATTACCAGAGGGTAACCATTCCTGTGACAAGCCATTGCCAAGGAATGACGAGGGTGATATCACCTACCAAGATTTCATCGCAGGCGCAGCAGCTGAGCGAGCGCAAAAAAAAACCCAGAAATTCATGAGCAGTTCTTGGTGATGTTCATTTCCGTTCAAAAACCGTCAACAAAATAAGCTGGTTGGTGGTTTGAAACATTTTTTGTATTTTTCCATATATCGGGAATAATCATCCCAACTGACGAACTCCATCATTTTTCAGAGGGGTAGGGCTCAACCACCAACCAGCTCAACAATAAGCCATAGAATCCCTAATATATCATAGGATATATTCCATATATCTATGTAGGTGAATCGACTGGATGGGTAGGGTCCAACCCTAACTAGTCTTTTGGTATCAATGGGATTATCTACGTTCACCAGCTAAAAAGTTGTTATTTTTGGCAGGGTATCTAAGATTGGCCATGATCATTCCAAATAGCAGTTGAACAAGAAACATACATATATATATATATATATACACATGAAACACCAGCCAGAGATCAAAGCAATAGATGAATTTGGCATGATAATGACTATCTTGGAACCTTCCAATATCAGTACGGTACCTCGGCAAATCGTAGGTACCCTATGGTACCCTACAATTCATTCATCTTTTGCTGGAAGTTTACACCCTCATTCATGGCCAAAAAAGAGTCACCACGGATCTACCACACCAAGGCAATTCCCCAGTTTTTTGGAGACGGAAAACGAAGGATTGACCCCGTATACAAACCATCATTCCAGTTTTTGGGAGAACTGTGAGGGAGAACTATAATTTACCATCTTTTGCCCAGAATTATAAGTCATCCTAATTGTCAGTTTTACATATATATATATATATTTAACATTCATTACATCCCCGTCATATCCCCATTATCATCCTTATAGAATATATGTATATAATATATAACAATAATATGTAGATATATCTCTAATTCAGGCATCGCTGGTTCAGTCTCCTTCCACACGGTCCGTAGAGCGACACTGCATGAAGTCAGATGAACCAGCACTGTGTAATCGATGCACTTACTGTTGAACCAACATGCTGGTATATGGGGGGGTTCCTATGTCTTGGGGGTACTCCCAGTATCCCAGTTATTCGACTATGACTTAGTATTGAAACCTAGGGTGACTTGGGGTACCCACATGACTTAGGAAACCTCTGTTGATAGACAGAGTTTCCCGCCTCCAAATGATGTGGATTTACTGCAGATTCTTCGATAACTTTTCCCAGCGGCAACCCCCATTTGGCAGATCTATCTTGTGTCTTGTGCAATCTTTTTTTTTTCCGTGCGCTTTGAGCAAATCTAAGGATGCCAAACATGTCTTGAGTGGGTTGCACTTGGCTTTTTTCCTAAGTCAGCCATGGATCTTGTGGATACCCACCTGACAGTCACGGAAACGCTGGGTAGTCGATTCGATGCGGATGGTGGAATGGTTTTTGGATGTTTTTGGGGTGCTTGGATTCCCAGTTTATGGTGGAAATGATGCGAAATCGCACTTTGTTTGTCCTGCGGTATATATTAATATGTATTACGTATATGTATATATTATATATTATGTCTTTACTCTTCAGGTCCGAAGCACTCCTTTTTTTTCTTAGCGAGTCCCGATTCCAAACTTGTTTTTATGATGAAAACAGCTTGCTATTTGGAGGATCATCCCACAGATCGTAAGTGGTGAAAACACCCTGGTTACTATAGTTCCTATTCAGTAGGTTATCCCATGTTTTTCGCTGGCTGTTTGTGTATTTTTCGTCCACAAACTCGTCCACAAAAACCACAAAAATATAGCCTCCGGGGTCTAAAAAACGTGGCTTGGACAATCACCAGTATCAACTATACGAAGCATTACCAGTATACGAAGCATCATGAATCGTTATCAACTTATCAACCATTAAACAATGACTGGTTGGTGGTTGAAACATTTTTTATTTTTCTATACGGGAATTTCATCATCCCAACTGACGAACTCCATCATTTTTCAGAGGGGTAGGTATACCGCCAACCAGATTTTTCACAATCAGAAAAATCATCATGAATCATAATCATCAATCATCATTAACCATCATTAACCATGGCACCACATTAACTATAGATGGTGCACCCATATTGACTATAGATGGTACAGCCATGCTGAATCTTTACTGACTCTCCCTGGACCGTCGGACGTTTTTGGCAGGCATTTTGCGGTGCAAGGGCGCCGCGCGGGCCATTGATCAGCTCATCCTCCAGAGTGAGGCGTGGATGACGAAAGGCCGAAACGCGGCGAAACGAAAGGTCGAAAGGTCAGTGATCTTTCGGGGGGGGGTCATGGGGATCATATATTGCAATATATTACAATATCATTCAATGTGCCCCCCCCCAGTTATAAGTTGGTTTATAAGTCCCAGTAACTATTGCTATAGCTGGAATTATAACTGGTTGGTGGTTTGGAACATGTTTTTTCCATAATATATGGGATAGTCCTTCCCATTGACTAATATTTTTCAAGATGGTTGAAACCACCAACCAGACAATATATTACAATATCATTGGTATATGATTGCTATATTATTATTATTATTGTCGTTAGATATCATAGAGATGAACATGGGGATTTCATGAACTATGAAATATGATAGAACTATGAAATCCCCATGAACCAATTGTTGATATTATATTCATTAATAATCCATAACTAAACACAGGATGGTGCCCACTAGTTATAAGATGTTATAAGTTGGTTTCTAGTCCCCATAACTAGTTCGTTATATCTACCATAAACCAAAGAATTCAGCCACATATATCTCAACTGAACGCTATCGAACGGGGCCCCATCCTGTAGAATGGGAATGCAATGGACATTTCATGGGAATGTACTGGCATATGATGGGATAGGGTGGATATTTCCCTTTGGTAGTATAACATGACTATGGAAAATGGATGAACATTGCCCATTTATATAGGTCGGTGCTGTTCCTGAAAAAATATGTGATTTTCCATAGCTATGTTAAGTATCGGGGTTTAAGCATCAAATATCTTGGGGATGTAATTCGGATATAAGATATACGTGTATATATATGTATATATAAGTTATATAAGTGCATCTTGTAAGTGGCAAAAACATTTCTGGCAAACAGCAGTGGCTGAATCATAATTCTTGTACTGGGTGGTGTTGTCATAAGTACTCAATGGTAGTCAGTGATAGGTACGCTAAATGGGAACCCCAACTTCCCATCATTGTTAGACACCCAAATGGTCAATGGTCAAAGTACATGGGAGGTGGATTTTTTACTAATACCCCCCTAGTGGATCATGATCAGATTTTTTTTCCATGGTCAAGATTTGGATTGATCATGATTACTCCGAGACGGAGGAGGATGATGATTAGGAATTTTCGCATTCACAGTTTGGGGGTTTGTCAAAACCTATTACCCTTTGGTAAACTAACATAGCTATAGAAAATGGTAATTTATAGTGGATTTTCCCATTGAAAATGGTGATTTTCCATAGTTTTTTGTAGGTTTACCAGAGGGTATGATCGACATTTTAGTGGGAATCACATCCATAAATCCCGGCTATTTTGATCTATGACTTGGGGTTCACTACTCTGTGCCCGGGTGCAGCAGTCCGACTGAAAAAGAACTATTGTATTTTAAAGGAAAGTGCTGCTTACAGGTTACAGTCTGCCTTGAAGACAAATTATTCCCTTAAATAAGAAACAATATTCTTGTAAGAAAACTATAAGTGTGGAAAGATGAACTACATCCTTTAATGGAGTTCAGCCTTTCTCTCATTTTGTTGTATGACCATTGTTTGATGAACGATTTACCTTCTTCAAAAGACAATAATTGCCTTGAAGGCAAGGTATCCCCTTCAATAAGTAACAGTATTCTTGCAGAAACATACAATATGTGGACAGATGTAATACATCCTTTAAAGAAGTTCAGCCTCCCTCTCATTTTTTCTGCATGACATTTGTTTTTACTGGAAAGGCGTCAATTCTTCAAAATATGTAATGCTAGCTGTCGTACTCAGATGTTTCACTCATATGGAAGAGCATATTGCATACATACATCCATGACCTGCTTCTTTCAAGAAAAAACACTACATACACCCAAGAAGAAAGTAAAGCCAAAAGCATCCAAAAACCAAACAAACTTTGAGTTTGTTGGTTTTTCTCGGGTTCAATCAAACCATTTTATCCCAAAAATCAAAAAAGTGAGCTTGGTGTTGTTTTTTAGATGTCAAGTTTCAAGAAAACAAAAACAACTCATGTAAACCAACAAAAATAAACGGACATGGGCTTCAGACCAAACATTCTCTGAAAAAAAATGGGGTCTTTTGGTTTTCTCGAGGTTTTGGTTGTAATTAATGCATATCCACATCCTTCAAGAGTAGTAGCAGTAGGTTCAGCAAGATATTGCATAATTACAAATTGGATTAGTAAGCAAAGCACACACTTGCAAGTATGCAGATTGAATCCACGTTTCTCTCAAAAAAAAGTAATATAGAAAAAATAATGCAAAAAAAATACAGTCTCTAAAGGCAAACATTGCTTGAAGACACTGCAACTACCGATAAAAAATGATGGAATTGCAGAAAGGTGGGTCTTGGGGGCAGTACCATATATATATATATATACACCTAAATCCATTGTTTCTGGCTTAGCTGGTACACACACACATATATATATATACCGTATTATATTGCGTCAATGTTGATATTAGTCAATAATCGATTAACTAATCCATCATTTTACCATCATTAACTGTCAAATCATTGTATATACTAACCATTAACCATCATATACCCTCATTTTACCATCATTTTGCCATATATCCCATGAATTCCAGACATAATTTATAATTTGTGGCTCGGTCATGTGACTCGAAAACAGGTGGAGCGTGTAGCCGATGCCTTGAACAACCTCACCATGGCCTTAGAAGAGGCCAAGGTCATCGCTTCTTCCGAAGCTGGGGCGAAACGAGAATTCGTGGATAATCATGGGATATAATATCCACCAGTAAATTATCATAGACCCTGGCAGATAGGGGTTGGAAGACTAGTTTCCAGCAGAAAATGACTATGTTTGGGGTCTATGTTAATTTACCAGAGGGGTAGATGGGTTATTCCCATGGTTAGATAATAAGGCTTGCTAATACTATGATAATCATAATTATGAAGAACTGTTTTGTTTCAATGGTTAATTCCCATGGTAACTTTAGTTTCAATGGTTTAAGTATGTTTTATGGTAGGTATATATAACTATGGTTTTCCATGATAGACGGTTTAGTCTCAACCGAGGTTTTGGTTTCGACATTCGACATGGAGGATCCCCTATCCGAGAGTAACTGGTAAACGTAACTGTACTTAGTTCACACATTTAGATTACTGTAACTATACTTATATATAAGTGGATTATGGTAGATATAACTATATACTTAAATATGGTTTATGGTAGATATAAGTGGCTGAATTCTATGGTTTGCAAACTGGAAAATCAACATCTTTAATAGTTAAATCAATGATTTCTATGGGCCATTTTCAATAGGTAAATCAACTATTAATGGAATAACCCACAGGATGGGGCCCCCAGTCAACAGCGTTCAGTTGAGATATGGCTGTGGCTGAATTCTTTGGTTAATGGTAGATACAACTATAGTATTCATGGGGTTTATAGATTAACTATAGTAAGTAGGTTATAACCTTAGTTATAAGTGCATTAGCCCTACTTATCTCACTGAAATGACGAGGATATAACCTACTTCGCAACTGGGATGAGCCACCAAATATCAATGATGAATAAATCCCATTTTACTTCCATTCTTTAAGATAATTCAACAATGAACACCAATTTGGTTTCCACATGATGGTTTTCCTACAATGTGGTGCCCCCGTTTTCGATAGCTAAGTTGGTAACTCCAATTACTACGGTTTATTATACTTATAACTATAGCTAATGGAGTTTATAAACCAACTTATAACTGGGGGGCACCATCATGTAGTAAAATAGTGGGATATGATGGGATATACAAGGTGGTGCCCCAGTTCGTTAGCCAAGTTGGTGAACATAACTAGGCAAGGTAAGTATGGTCTATGGTAACTATAGTTAATGGTGGTTACAAAGCAACTTGCATAATTTGGGGGCACCAGTTTGTACTAAGCCCCAAGCCGCGAGAAATCGCGAAATCGCACTTCGCTACCGCTACCGGATGGTTTTTTGAAAATTTGATCCCCAGTTTGTTTCCAGGGCTCCGACTTTTGAGCATTCAGTTTAAGGGGATTACCCTCTGGTTATGTCAAAATAGCTATTGAAAATGGCCATAGAAATAGTGGATTTACCAATTAAAAATGATGATTTTCTATAGTTACGTTAGTTTACCAGAGGGTACCATAAGGGTTCTTATAGTTATGAGCCAGCTTGCCTATCGTGGATAAAAAAAGCAGAAACTGCTGTGGATTTTTCACCAGTCTCGATAGGTGAATCATCGAAGTAAATGGATCATTTTCCATAGCTATTTTGACATAACCAGAGAGTGTTTTCCCCGAACTAAAATGTTGGATTTACCACGCGAAAGAATTTGAATAAAACACATTTACATTTGCAACACATGTTGATTTGACCAGAAAAAAAAACATATTTTGTTGGGGCGTATGTGGATTTACCAGACAAAAAAACGGGGGGGTGCTGCAAAAAAATGTGGGGAAATGGAGGATTTTGTTGGAGAATTGGGGCGGATATTATATGATATGATTGTTGGCAGATATGTGGATTTAATCCGAACAAATGCGGAATTTACTAAAACAAATGTTGCTGTTACTGGAACAACGATAAATGGTGTATACTTTTGCTGGAACAACAGCGGTTTTTCGCAAGCAGTACAACCTGGATCCAATTAATTATGACACACATGAATTGGACCAGAAGAAAATTGAGATGTAAATCCATATAAGGCTTGGTAACCGATTCATTTTTCTATGTTTGCTTACAAAGATTGGGCTTTAATGTGCAAAGCATATGGGTTTGCTGGAACAATTGTGTTGTTTTACAACTAAGAACAACTGGACATCAACCAAAACGAACAAACAAATGTAGGGATGCGACCAGAAAACATGCCTAGATTTCACCTTCACAAAAAAACTGTTTCACCAAAGAATATGACTTGAAACCAGATAGTATGTGTTGACTTGGTTTTGGTTTCATGTTGCTCTTTTGGGTTTCGTTTTTTTGCATTTTTTCTCTGAACCCAAAAAAGGGGCTCTTTTCGGGCCCAAATCAGCGAAGAACATGGCGGAGTCCAAAATCAGGCATCCAATGTTGGATGGTCAAAGTTGGTCCCTTATTTTAAGAATTCACCCTGATGTATGTATAAATATATCTGGTTGGTGGTTTCAACCATGAATTTTATTTTCCATAAATATATGGGATGTCATCCTTCCCATTGACGAACTCATATTTTTCAAGATGGGTAAAACCACCAACCAGATGTATATTCACGTCGCTTCGCGACGGCAACCGCCCGCACCGCATCGTTGGGCAGCCGCTCGTAACTGCCAATGATGTCGGCCATTGAGACCAAAATCATCCGAAAGTACTGATTGTCGGAAAAAAA
>Ga0126342_10012605_pt1 | contig 15067 bp, 19 predicted proteins | sample Cyp1metagenome_FD_92528 | JGI IMG/M metagenome (GOLD analysis project Ga0126342, IMG submission 92528) | Coral microbial communities from Lord Howe Island, Old Settlement Bay, Australia - Cyphastrea 1 metagenome | ecosystem: Host-associated > Invertebrates > Cnidaria > Coral ...
ACGCAAATGACACGCGACTCCCTGGTAGTGACACACTGCCGACACGCATTAAGGGGCGCCAAAACGACACCCCTTAGCCTAAAGGGGTGGCGTTTTGGCACCCCCTGCACATCCACCCGACACGCGCCATTTTTGGGGTGCAAAAAATAAAGCTCAAAAGCATTGCTTCCGTGGCCTCAGATAACAAAGATGAAATGTATATCCCAGATGACCCCAAACAGGTTGAGAAACACCTTAGAAATAAAGGGGCGCCATGGGGCGCCATTTTGACACCCCCTCCCTAAGGGGTGCCATTACGGCACCCCTTGGCATGTGCTGGTATACATATATATATATATATATATATGTATGTATAGTATTGTATAGTGATATGAACATGATAACCAACATAGGCTTTGTTAGGGAATCCTGTCAATTCACGACAGCCGCTATAGCCTTGTTAGAACATGGTCGGCTGCACCTTGAATTGACACTGTGATCCAAGAGATATCACAGGTGATGCGGTGATGTCGCTGGGTTGAATCATGTGGAATCAGTCTCCAAGCAATTAATGTAGTCTTTTGGTGTTGTACACCTGAAGAAGTCATGACCAATGATTCAATGATATATAATAAATTATAATATATATATACCCGGTAAGTAATTTCACGTAGCCATGGAATAAAGCACCTCTAAATGGCCCGTTTTCCATAGCAAGCTCTTGCAAATTCCAGAGGCGAGAGAATCACCTTACCAATGTCAGGCTGACACGTGTGATTTGTTTGGCTGGCACTCAACAGCCCAGTCGATTGCTGTACCGTTGTATGCCATTGTGCCCAAACTTGGAGGGTCCCGAAAAATGGACTCATGTAAACTATAGTAACTATAGCCAAAAGGACTGCATCGATTTTTCAAAACATATGAAACAAGTATCAACAATTGCCAGGCAGCATCCCAAAGTTCTACTTGCTGCCAGGTGTCACCACAGTTCCCGATTCATCCAGGGGATTTGGCCGAACAGCTGGAGCAGTGTGACTTGGGCAGCTGTTGACCTTCTATCCTAGCCATGAGCAACAAAATATGAGATATATGTGGGATAATGTGGTTAAAACAATGTCATAAAACATCCCCCAGTCATCACCATTTTTATAGATGGTATGTTTACCATTCCCAGTCATGAGTGGTTTATGACATTGTTTTAAGCACATGAAACACCATTGGTGGATCCCAGTCATACGGGCATTTTTCACATCACCAACTGGACCATCCCAGTCATACGGACATGATTTTTATAGTCATCCCATAGACCCTGAGAGATGGGTATCGGTGGTCCCAGGTAGCTATATCTGGGGGCTACATCTTCAGAGCTCATCCAGAAGTGTTTTTCATTACCATGGTGCTGGAGACAACCCATGGTGCTGGAATATGAATCCCAACATTTACCCCCAAAAATGACCCAGTTATGTAGCCCAAAATATTCCAAAATATTCCAGCACGATGGGTTGCATATGTTATCTGGGCACTTTGTTCCCCATCCCACTGAGAATATGGAGGAACTGACCGTTTTTTCACTCAAAGTGTTGCAACTGCGTCGTGATCAGAAAATCAGTGTCTCCTGATTTTCTGCAAACTATGGATGACTGAAAAAACAAATATACTGTAGATGATTCTAGATGATTATCCTATATTATCCTATATGATCGTAGGTGTCTTTGATGATTATAGATATATTGTTATGGTATGTTATGCTATACTATTACATATATATATATTATGTTATGTTATGTGATATTATGCTATATTATGTTATGTTATACTATATAATGTTATATTGTACTATGCTATACATCAGGTTTTGTATTACACGTGGTCTGTGGACGTTGATCCGCCCAGATTCGCCTTAGCTGTGGGCCAGAGCCTTCGCGCTTCGCGCAGAAAGTGCAGGCCGCTGGTAGCGTTGGTAGCATTGGGTGCCCCCCTGAAATGATGGTTATCACATAATATATATATATATATATTATACATATATATATATATTATACATAGATATATATATATATATATATAATGCATCATGTGCCTGATGTTATTGTACCTTTTTTTTTAAACAGGACAATTTTTCTGCCCACATTGTTCGGAGCAAAGCCTATTGAGGAAATAGTTGAGGCAAGTTCTCCAACCGTTCGAACGAGATATGTGGCCGCGGGTTGTGCCCATGCCAGGGACTTGTTTGAAAATAGGGCACCCAACGGGTTCTAACGGTACGGTGCGATGTTCATGAAGATTTCCCATGAATAGTGCCATAAATTTGGAATTCCCAAGTGTTGGACAAGCACATAAATCCGATTTTATCGACTAACTATATACGTGAACTTTGGATATAATGGGGAGATGTTGGATTAGAATGTGAACTACATGGGACATATGTATATATATATATTATAAATATAAGTATGTGTATGGGGCTACCATTCTAATGTCGGACTGGGCTAGCTTTGGCGCCCTAAGAGCCCGAGGACGCCACGTGCTGTGCTGGCGGATGGCAGCAACGAAGAGGGCGAGGCAGTAGCGCCCATCACCTTTGGATTGGATGAAGTTGAAGACATCGTCCTGTCACCTGATTTCATAGTTTTTTTTTGTTGACCAACTGGATATGTTGGATTTATATCCCTATAAACATTATAAACAGTCCGTAACAGTCCCCATTGTTTTTTTTGGATATGATGGGGATTGTTTATAAGTTTTATAGGGATAATCGATGAGGATGTAACCTGCTGATTCGATCGAGGACGCTGGAATGGTCTGGATTCCTGTTACCCTGTTCCTTTTTAAAAAGGGAGTATGGGGAGTGGATAGTAACACAAAAATATGATGATGATCTTGGGGGTATAAAGGGGATATAAAGGGGATATAAAGGGGATATAAAGGGGATATTCTATTTGATAGGTTTTTGATAGGGATTTGGTTGACCCAGAATGGATTTTTTTGAGCTGGGTAAAAATGATGACGAAACTCACCATGAGCTGGGGATAAAATGATAACACCATTGGGATCCCAGTTGATTTTCCGAAAGTCATCAAGTCATGAAGGGAATCCCCCAACGGGATGGTTTCCTCTGGAACTGAGTAGATCATGGGCCCATGGGGGATAAATGGGGATAAATCGGATCGCCGGTGCACCATTTTGGTGGAAGTTGATGTACTTTCTGACATGGGAACATCACTCAGGATTTGTCCATTGCCAATTTCGAGTGCCAGATGCTGTTTACAGTTTGAGTACGCATGGCTGCCAACATATCTAATAAAAACCTATAAAAACCTAGCAATTTATTGGAATCCTCTCACAAAATGAGGAGGATGTTTGGCCAGCCTTGCTATGGAGGATGTTTTTTTTGGTAACCCTCTGGTAAACTAACACTTCCGCAGGGGTTTTGTTTGGGCCACGATTTGGATCTCTTGGAGGCGATTGTTCCAGTTCCAACATCGGGGGGGTTTCAGTCATCAGCAGAAATCTTGAAGATTTCAGCCACTGATTTTGGACATTAAGAGCTCTTTATATATCACTTTGACTTACCCTCTGGTAATTTAACATAGCTATTGGAAAATTGCTATTTATAGTGGATTTTCCCATTAAAAATGGTGATTTTCCATTGCTATGTTAGTTTACCAGAGGGTACATTGGATTTTAAATCTGGATGCGATAAATCGGTCTATGATAAGTTCCAAACCCGGGCGTGGTCTGAGGTACCAGCAGGAGTTCTCCCCACCTTGTGTGAAGTTGAGGACGCCGGGAGAATTTCATTATTCAACGGTCCAATAAATCGATATCTGTAAATTCCCTACGTCCACCATGGTGTTTGGGGTGTTTCATACGGATGGGATTAGCTGGGTTCAATGGATGTTGGATGTTGGTGAAGGTGGTGTGAACCCAAAGCCCGTTCATCCTGCGGAGCCAGGACGATGTTCAAGTATTACAACTTGCCCTTCAGAGTCGTCAATGGTCGACATCCCACCTCAGACACTGGGCACAGAAAGGCGAAGTCGGACGAAGTCTCCCAGGTTTTGGATGTGGGGGTTCCAAAAAAGCGGTGGAACACCGTGCTGTTTGGTGAATCATGATGAATCCAAATCTGGCCAGTCAACAGCTGAGGATTACAAAAAGATCCCAGTGCTGGAGATCAACAACCGCAGCTCGCAACCAAAAAAAAACCGGCCGGTTTTGGCGCTTGGCTTGCGGCACCCAATGCTCAGAGAATTCTCTCATGATTCTGTAAAAATTATTTGCATTCAAATGATAAACATGGCAAGATGATCATCTTCCAGACTTGATTTTGGGTGTTCCACGTGAAAAAAAAGGGGTCGTCCATAAACAATTCCATAGCGGCCATTCAGGTCAAATCAACGACTCCCATGTCATCGTGAAGACGGTGGTGCCTTGGTTCACTGGAAGGCCCATGACGGAAAAGGAGATGATGTGGGAGAAGCGTATCACCTATGTACCTTGGATCAGCTGGGAGGGAGCTGTTCATCCTGAGGGTTGATATGGTCGATGGTCGTGTAGCCAATGAATTTGTAGGGACATGTTTTCCGTGCTATGCAGGTATGCTCGGAGATCCAAGGGCACAGCTTTCTGAGTCCAAAACTTACCAGGGAGTTGCAAAGGAGTCAAACCTACGGGCCCTTGGTGATTGTCATATGGTAATGATGGCCCACAAAATTAGACAGTACCTGGACTCACGGAGTCATCTAAAATTTATCAATTCTCCCATGTCTTGGCATAATTTCGAGTAATCTCCCGCAAGACATTCTCCCTTAACTCGGCCATCTACTTGTTGGGGTGGGCAATACCTGATGTATACTGTATCTTGATGAATCCACATTGATGTCCTGACATAGTATATAGTCAATCCTCCAATAAGCTAATCCCAATACTGGATGTTGATCATACTATCATGGTATACCCTCCTGTTTTACCATATAGGAAAAATCACCATTTTTCGAGGTAAATCATCTACACATGAGACATTTTGCTGGCGTAGCGGTGCCACATTCCCGGGTCCCCGGGTCCCCGGCTGAGGAATTCCAACCGGCCTTCGAAGTGGAACTCCTGGGGAACGAGCGCGACGTGGCGTGTCTGGGCGATACAAGTTGCCCCAGCAAAAAGGCAACATTTCAACAAAACTCACCAGAATTGGGACATCATAGGATATCATAGGATATCATAGGACCAAAGGTGGACAACTGAGGCTCCACCGTTCGTGTTTTTGTTGCTGTTGGCTTCATCTCCTTCCATTTCTGGTGCGGTTGAGGATGATTTGGACGCGCGCCACTAACTTCATCGGGGGCTGGCAGCGAGGCGACCGATGGCTGCCAGGGGCTTCACTCAGCAGGGTTTTGACCGCCAAGTTAGCCACTTACCCACTGGTTATGACTGACATAGCCATGGAAAATCACAATTTTTAATAGGTAAACCATCTATTTCTATGGGCTATTTTCCATGGCTATGTTAAATAACCGGAGGGTATATCTTATAATTAGGAGAAGCACGGATAAGCCGACAAAATCTCTGGATTTGACGTGGCCACCATTTTGGAAGTGTTCAATGGTTACCTGGGAAGTGTCCAGTGTGCAGAACCTGAATTTGATCTGGAAAAATCATCTTTCAGACCCATTCTGGCGGTCCAGGTTTGTTCTTTAGATTTATTGAATTAGATGATCAAGTATGATATGGCATCCCAGTTATTGGATGTTATTTGTGGAAGATGATGGATCAGATCATATCAGATGTTTGATGGTTTCATATGGTTTCTGGTTGGTGGTTTCAAACATTGTTTATTTTCCATTTCATATATGGGATGTCATCCTTCCCATTGACGAACTCCATCATTTTTCAGAGGGATAGGTATACCACCAACCAGTTATGTTTTATGGCCCACTATTAAGCACTATCAACCATTATTAACCACTATTAACCACTATTAATGGTATCATTGATGCTATCCCTTCCCTAAACCCTATCCTCACGTAGACTCGACCCTCGGCAGGGATCATCGGCATCCTTTCGCCCATCCTGAAGCTGGTGGTGGAGGCCCTCTTCAAATCGCGCTACCCCGAGATGGAGTTGCCGAGCTGCTGGGTTACCACTGAGCTGGCCACTTTTTAGAACAATTGGATAAAAAAAAAGGTTCATATACCCAATATGACTTGGGAGATCTTGGTACTTTTACCCATTTAAAATCATTTAGATATATATTTTAATGGGTACTTGCAGGGTCTAAGTTGATGGAAATGGGTGCCAAGCACCACAATCGACATCAGAATGTCCCTTCCTCGACTTCTGTAGCTACCCGTTGCAGTGCTGCTTCCACTCTAAGAGTGTCAAAACTTGTTCCATGCACTTCGAACGGCGTTGCTATTTCTACAGGGTCTTCTTTCCTTGGCTCTTTCAAACTTGTTTCTTTTTCCAACGCGCCTTGAAAGATTGTTCCTTCCTTCAGAAAAAGCGATAGATGGGTGGGTATTGGTCAGCTTCACATAAAAAGTTCCAAGTCCATCATTCCCAATCCCATAGGATCCATGTATGGTATATATACTAACATTGGGGGTATATCGATGGTAAATGTTACCATATATAGCATACATGGATCCTATGGGAATTAAATCAAAGCATCTTCGCGCCCGGCCCTTCAGCTGGACTCCATGGCGAAGCTGCTCAGGTTCCAACTTCGGTTTGGAGTTCCGCCGCGCCCTCGGGGACCAAGCGTTCTTCCATGGAGAACAGCCTGGCCCGGTGGATTTGAGTCTCTACGGCCGCCCGGATGCACGGCCATGTTCCCATTTAATAAGTTGAACTGCAGATTATCATCGTATGATGATGTATCATTATTATTAACATATATAATAGCTGGTAATTTCATGTAATTTCTTATGTCATACTGTCATACTATGTTTGTCATGAGTGTCATCATTGTGCCCTTTGTTTAGGATATTGTATGTATGGATGCACTGTATAGAGATGTTCTTCTTTGCGATTCTACGTCATCCAAAGGCACAGAGATCCACAGAGACACAGCAGCCATTGTGTCTCTGAGGAACTTATGCCGCTTTCAACGGATGCATCTTGTGCCGCAATTTTTCGCTGGGACGACAAATCAAGGCATTGCGTCATGACAAATCTCAACTGATCTCGATGTAACTACTGCTGTTCAACAAAAATAGAAGGCATGCTGTCAAGTGTCAGCTGGTTAGCTGGTTGAGAAACTATGACCAGCATGTTGCCATGGCCAAAAACTGCCCATAATGTCATATAATATCCACACACACACAGGCACACACACATTTTTATGTATATATATATATCCAGGATTATATATATACACATATTATGTGTGTGTATATATCCAGGATTATAGATGACCAACCGCCATGTCACGCCCAGGTAGTGCTACGGCACGCTTTCTACAAGCGAGCAAACTGGAGGTGGGGGGCCATTGCCATTGGGGCCCTGCCAGTGTAATGATGAGATCATGACATGATTTCAATGGATCTGGGTAAATTATAACGACCTCACTGCGACCTCGCTGGAATCATGGTTAGTAAGGGAAATCATCCCCAAATGGCCTTAATTCAGGTTAGTGAAATATTATAATTTGCCCAGAATGGATGAAGGCTGATGACGGCTGATGTTGAGGCCTGCAGATCGTGTTGAGCAAATCTCTTTAAAAAAACAACACAAGCTTCCGTGCCGGGCTGAAATTTTCATCCATCAAAGATGTGATGATGATCCCCAATCAAGCAGTGTTCAAAACCTCCGTTGGTTGATGACTATAGGGGATTGTACTATATTATACTAACCAAATCTAACCAATATATGGAGGATCATCGCGATCTGTTAGGGGAACCGCAAGCCAGGTTCCAACCGGAAAAAAAAACATTGCCAACGTGATCAGGTCGCCAGCATCACGATCGGAAAGATGAGAAAGTGTTATGAAAAGAAATGTGGGATCATAGTCAAACGTGGAGATACAGTACTCAGGATGCAACCATATGCGACATACAAGTCAAAAAACTATGTGCTTATCAACACCCTCAAAAGCACCTGCAAGAATCGTGAAAGTACCTTTGGGTTCAATTTTGCATATACTCGATTATTCAAACCTGGCAATTGAAATCCACCATGGATAGTTGATTTTACTCTTAAAACTTAAAACCTCTATATGGAATATTCAATTGCCATGTTTGATTACCAGAGAGTAGCCATGTTAACGCATACATTGAAGGTCCAGCTGCATTGTCTCAGACTTTAGCTTAGCCCTGCAGCCTCCAGGAGTGGCACGAGCGAATGGAGGCCCTGAACGTTGCGGACGTGGAGCACCTTGGGTCCTTAACGGGTAGTTGAAGGATGAATGTTCGATTTTTGGGGGATGATTTGCTATTGCTTTACTAGCATTAGTAGCACTAGTATGTTTGATCTTTCAGCCATAGCAACCTCGCCAGGTAGTTTTTTCAGTTGGTATTTGAGATCCAGCATGATATAGATATGATACCAAGATATAGCAAGTATAATCGGAGGTTTTATCATCAGAGGTTTATTATTTGGTTTGACTGATCCATGGTCCTAAGGTCAGTCGTTCAATTAGCTGTTTGATTGGTTTGATCCCGGCATCGAAGGCGAGTTTCGCGTTTCCAATTTGAAAACCTTGAAGGGGGGACATATGAAAATATACAGATGCCATAGATATCCATAGATCCTCTTATGCAATATGAATCTGTATATATCTGTATCACAATGTCCAGCTATCCAACAATTCCATGGATTTGGATGTGTTTTTGTTCACCGCACCTAACAACGCCTCCGGCCTAGGCAGCCAAAGGTCTATGCAATGCGGTGAGGTGGTGCCCAATGGGCCACCAGGGATCGGAAGTTTAATCCTGCAATGATGGGCTACGACTTTAAAATTGACTTATGGTAAATCATGGGTCATTAAATGTCCCCATTGAACATCACCCAACCACTAGGTATATGGTCTATAATGGCTACTATAAGGTGATGTCCAATATTCCCAAAATGGGACAGTTACCAACCCCTGGTAAACCACCCATGATTTTGTTTGGCTATGGCAACCATCCTTTTGGTGGTGCAGGATTTCGCAACCACAGTATCATGATTCTATAATTTTGCATATGGCATTTGATATGCTATGATTATTTAATTCATCCCAGTCTAACCCTGGGCAAAGTCCCGGTATCCTCGTCCAGTTGTGGGTAGTTTCAGCATGTTTCAGCTCATCTATATTTGGTATCAGGGACTCAGTTTAGGTCCCCATCATTGTCGGGAAGATGTTTTCCAACAGCTTCTCCCCTGCCAAAAGGTCAGGGGGGAGTACCTTTTCCTGCGACCGCAGCTGAAATAAATGCAGTGCCAAAGTTCATGAGCACTGGCTGCTGATTTCTAACATGTTTCACTGTCATCCCTATCATAAATCATACATATATACATATATATATATATATTCAGTCATGGTTCTCAATTGACGTTGATTCTTGGGATAGGTTGAACCCCAACAGGGGAACCAAAGGAACTTGTGCCTGAAGTGTGTTGGATGGATTATATTTTCGCGCAACAGGGTCACCTGACACCTGCCATGGTCGGGATTTTGCTAAGGATGCGAGCTGCTCCACCTGCCCCACCGGCGCCGCCGCCACCAGCCTTGCCACCGGCCACCATGGACCCTGCGACCATGGCACCCGCGACCATGGCACCCGCGACCATGGCACCCCCGACCATGGCACCGGGATATGAACAACCCCAACCCATACAGTATGAGCAAACCCAGCCGCCAGAAGCCTAGCCTGTGGTGTGATGGAAAGGGACGTCCTGGTGGGGAGTGATGCAAGTGAGATCGTCCATGATCATCCGATCATCATCCTTATCCAGCACGCCCGGATTTGCAGGAGCTATATCTATGTGGACAAAATCACGGCTTGAGATGACCAAGAGCCAATTTCCATCAATTTCCCTAAATAAGAATGACCCAGCTGTATCTCGGGACGGGGGCATTGCAGCTTCTCAAAACAGACAAGTTTCCCAAAAAAGAGGTGATGACATGAAATCGCTCATTTTGTTAGTGCTTTGACCTCGAAAAATAAATGATTTGCATTCAAGTACTATGTGCTCTGAATAGACATATGTCTGAATTGATGGTTCCTTTGAATTGGTGCCCCAGTTTTGGGCCAAAGCCACTTCCTTGCCCTAAGAGGGGCATACCATAGCTGGGAACTCCAATGCTGGTCGGATGACGATTCCAGAGACACATCGCTAAGCCGCTATGCCAATCTCTCCTTGTCGGTGTTTTCTCATTCGTTCTTGACTCCTCATTCTGTGGCGGTGGCAGAAAAACAGTAATTTCTTGAACTTGCCAAAGGAACTTCAAACCAAGCGGCCATCCTTTTCGTGCGATCAGAGTCGGTTTGGTTCACCCATTCCCATACATGGGTCTACACTTGTTAGGTGCGGTCTAATTTAAGTAGTATAGACAGAAAAGCCCAACAATAGCCATCGAAATTTGCATAGTGTGTACCAACAATTTCTGGTAGAATTGGGGATGGCATATTAGTTAGTATATATCAGTGGGATTCAGTGGGTTTATCACATAATATACCTGAATCAATTCTAGTAACATACCAGAAACAACGACGAATTCGAGCAACAGCATCCTCATGAATTCCAATATTGCCACATGAATCCCTTCCCTCTATTCAATATGAACTATCCAAGACTATCCGGCGGTTAGAAGGGAGCGAAGCAGCTATGAAAAATCTATGTTTCCCTATTAAATGCGGAGCGAATTTTGAGGAGCTACCACAAGTTTCCTAACCACGTGATAGTGAAACACCCCCATTCTACTGGGGGGGATCAATACTTCAACTAAGAAGTTGTTATATAATCAGTATATAACATTATATAAGCATGTTTATAGTGAAGTATGGTTACAGTGGTTGTATCCCAACACATCCCAACTTATGGGGGTTTCAATCTGTGCCCAAGGCCTCCCGCAACGGCTGCGGCTCCAGAGCCGGCCGCCGTCGCGGCGGTTGCTCGGCGAGAATGGGAAGGGTAAATGGGGGAATACGGTGGGAACTTGCTGGATGGAACCGGCAAAATCAGGATGAAACCAAGAAATTATGGGCTGGTTGGTGGTTTGGAACATTTTTCATTTTTCCATATATAGGAATAGAATAATGATCCCAACTGACTTTCATATTTTTCAGAGGGGTTGGTCAACCACCAACCAGAAATTATGGGGGTTGAAGTGGCAAACACCCAGGCGATCAGCAAGTGGGTTACTTAAGACTTTGGAGTTTACCGAATTCTTCGGATCTTGAAGTGCAAAAACCAGGATTTAGCCATGGGCATGGACTTGACCAACAGCCCCTTCTTGGACTGGTCAGTGGGTTCGCCATTTCTCGGCCACTTTTTCCCTGAAAGAAATTGTGGCTCCAGGGGTGCCAACAGTCAACAGGGGATGTTACTCAATTGCTAGTTCGTTAGGGATGTTTTCCAGATTTTTCAACTCAACTTTGGAGTGATTCAACTTCAGCTGAGATGAGCTGGTTCATCAGTCATCCCTTCCCATGGCAGCGAGTAGGTCCCGGGAGCAGCGATGACCACACCAGCTGCAGATGTCATGACGCAGTTGCAGCAAAGTCAGAGATCACAGCCGGTGGTCACTCTTCCAAGTGGGTTCCTTTGTAAGCGTCCCCAACCATCAGTTGACCCCTAAAATGTGATGATTGTGATATATGTTAGATACCTCCAACATGGGCAAATAATAAAAAAAACAAGGACGACTGTAGTGTTTAGAAACAAACATGAGGTATTGTTCTCCTTTTTCAGGGTTGCGGTTGGTGATTGATCTTTTGGGACATGGATATTTTATCTGGGAGGCCGTTGGTGGGGATATGAAATTTATACAGCGCAGTGCTGTGCACTTGTGCGAACAAGCTACAATTTCTACGTTTTTTCATCCTTGATCAGTACCAGCTGGGGCAACTGGGTTGGCCACTAAAGGGTCTGGAACATGATTGAAGTGTCGAAAAAACACCAAATGATCCCCCAGTTGCCATGGATAGGCTGCAGTACTTTAAACCTCGGAGAGGGATGATTCAAGCCGCTAGTTTCACTCTTGCCTATTGGAAAGAGTTGTTTCATGTTGTTTCTAGATTAGTTTAGTTGAGTGTAACCCTACAGTTCTAAACTATGACCTTGTGTAGGCAAAATATTGAGAAACATCGGAGTCCTACTGGTGTGGCCAAACGTTGTCATTCACGGAGCTGCAGGAAGACTTAAATAGCTTGGTATTCGAGCTCAGGTCCATGTGATTCACATGTATCCACATGTAATGTGGTTAAAACAATCATAGACCATCCCCCAGTCATCAGCATTTTTATAGGCGGTATGTCTACATGGTATGTTTACCATTCCCAGTCAGGGCTTGTTTTTCCATGGTTTTAACCACACTTTGACCCAAGGTTTGGCAGCAGCGTTACCCGCACCAGAGGCGGTTGTTTGTTTTTTCAGAAGCTTTGGATGGGCCTCCGGGTGACTCCAATTTCACGAACTGGTAAACATGGTACGCTTAAATAACGAACTAGTTACTGGGGATTATAAAATATTATAAAGCAACTAACATCACTGGGGGGCCTCACATTGTAGGTAAACCATCCTAATAGAGTTTTACTGAATAAATCGATGGCCCTCTGGTTATGACTAACATAGCCATGGTATAGATGGCATGGCCCATAGAAATAGAAGGTTTACCGTTCTTAAAAACGGTGGATTTTTCCATGGCTATGTTAAATGACCAGATGGTATTTCAAAACAACAACACAGAGGAATGAATGCTGAGGATTCAACCCATCATTTTGACGATAGAAACCCCGTGAATCTAACGTGGCAATGGTTATTCTTCCATGATCTTCTATTTATACCCACGATGGTGTTCCAAATGCCTCAGTGACATAAGGCGAAGGGGATAAGAATGGGCAAGATCAGCCCTCTGCGGTGGGACTCGAGTTTTCTGGCAAACCAGGCAGCAACCGCAGCTGGAGCAGTTGCCTTAGAGGGGAGTGAAATTCCGGGGGAAGAGGATGTAACTCACCGTTTTTCGCAGGGGAACACGTATTTCAGGGAATGAGCAAAGATTGTTTTAGGCAACACACCTGGCCCTCTAGCCCTGAGGCTGTACCAATGCAGCAGTACACCTTGGCCACGTTGATGTCGGAAGCTCATCCGGTTTGCAGGAGTCCAGAGGAATACCATCCTGGAACCAAAGATGGCAATGGAAAATTCCTCATTTTTTTGTTCGATGATTTTCCTATTCAAACCTCAAAACTTTATATATAGAGAATTTCCCAGCAATGTAAAAAATCACTGAAGGGTATTTTTTGTGGGTACGTGAGCGAGGTCACACAGGCAGTGCTGTCGGATTCAGAAACAGCCATACGGCTAGAGTCAGCTAGAGGATGGCAGTACTGGGGGAAAAAGAATGCATGCCTTTTGAGCACTTCAATCTCGCAATATCTCGCCGTGCACAAAATTCGCCATCTATACCATCCATACCATCTATATGCATTCTCTTGGGGTTTAAGTCACGGGGATACCCCCAAATTATCCAAGTCAGACCATTGCATACCATTGAGGCCGGGGATGGGTGGCCAATACGCCAGAAGCTCAACGGTGGATCTAGCTGGTGGGAGGTCCTGCGAGTGTCGTGTAGCAGTTGGCGACATGGAAAATCCATTGAACATCGCCATGTTTTTATAGGTGAAGTAATCTGGTTGGTGGTTTGGAACATTTTTCATTTTTCCATATGTTGGGAATAATCACCCCAACTGACTAATATTTTTCAGAGGCGTTGAAACCACCAACCAGTAATGCAAAAATGTGCCATTTGTCACAGCTATGTTAGTTGACTGGAGGGTGAAAGATGTCAAAAGCACCCTTCATATGGTGCAGTCAAAAAACAACCTTGGCAACGTGACAAATTGTATACAAATGAAGGTTTCCTAAAATGGGCGGACCCCCAAAGCATCCATTTTAATAGGATGTTTTATATGTATTATATTATAAACCAATATAAACAATCCATTTTTGGGGTTTAAAGAAACCCCTATAGGGGGTATAGCTCAGCAATTGGGTCCTCAAAATTAGACCGATGCCGAGGCTGTAAGTTGGCCAAGTTGGGCTTCCCTCCGGCAATCAAACACGGTGGAACATTTCCCATTTAGAATGTGTTTCCATGGTTTTTGCCATGAGTTACTATGATTTTCACATTAAATCTCTAGGATTTTCACATTATCACATGAACAAGCCTCCATTTAGTCTCCATTATTTGAAGATTTTTCCCCAATCAAACATGGCTAAAACGCTAAACATCTACCATTTTCGCCCCTTCCACACCATTGCACCAGGTGTTGGCTCCCGCCTCTGCCTATTATGGCGCAACCGCGGCGCCCGGCACCAACAACGCCGTTTGGAATGCCCAGCCTTTTTTTGTTGCCCAGATATGGGTTTGTTTGAAAATAAGATGCCCCCACATCGTTTGTTGAAGAAGAGCCTGTTTTTTTAGTTTTTTTGGGACGGTGTTGTTTTTTTATGAAGCCCAAGTTTGCAGTGTTTTATCCTCTTTTTTGGGGGGTGTGATTTCTGGTGAAAAATGTGTTACAGCCAACTTGGAGGGCTTTCTGGCACCCGCCTCAAGGCACTTCAGCAATACATCGCAGCAGCATATCCAACCTTAGATGCAACACAGCAGGCAGGGGCTCAGCGGAGTGGGTTTCCACATCAAGCCATCAAGGGTTGGAACAAAATGCTGCAGTGAAAACTGGTTTTCTTTCAGAAACACCCAAAGAGAGTCCAGATTGTTTCCACCAGTTCTCTTTCTAAAGTTTCCCCCATCTTGAGTTGTTTTCAGGACAGCTCATCATTTTCCGCATCACACTCAACATCACCCACCATCACCCACCATCACCCACCATCACCCACCATCACCCACCATCACCCACCATCACCCACCATCACCCACCAT
>Ga0126342_10012606_pt1 | contig 15067 bp, 6 predicted proteins | sample Cyp1metagenome_FD_92528 | JGI IMG/M metagenome (GOLD analysis project Ga0126342, IMG submission 92528) | Coral microbial communities from Lord Howe Island, Old Settlement Bay, Australia - Cyphastrea 1 metagenome | ecosystem: Host-associated > Invertebrates > Cnidaria > Coral ...
GGTAACACCTCGCGTGTCACCGCACCTCTCGCTGGACCAAAGTGCAGGGCACAGATGGGAGAAGGCGCCTCCGAAGATGGAGACATATAAATAGTACCTACCTACACACACACACAGATATATATATATATATATAGCCTCCCTCCCTCTATATATATATATAAATAGAATACAATATTTACATAGTATACATATATTATAATATACGTATATGTATATATATATGTATATATATATATGTATATATATATATCTATGTATATATGTATATATATATGTAATATATGTGTGTGTGTGGGATTTCTTTATTACATACTGTGTTGATATGTTGAATGTTGAACTTACAGTACATCAATCATATATGTCATGCATCATATAATTATAAAGCGTGATCCACGGCATTCACCACTGCAATAATTAGGGCACCTGTGCAATGCGTTCGGAGATGGGGCTTGCAGCGTCCTGCGACACGCTGACAGCGACAGCAATGAGAAAGGCTTGTTGGGACCTGGTCCATTTTCTCATCCCGCCAAAGAGTGAGGATTTCTATCTTTTGTAAGTGGGAAACACAATGCCATAAACATAGTATGAGCGATGGTTTATAGCTCCCATTTGAAGCGATTTTGGGGATGGTTTATTCTTGGGATTACCACATGACGAACTTTTGTTTCTAGTCATTTTAGGTCTTTGACCTATGAGTTTGATTAATATCTTCAGATGTTTCCAAAACATGGATCCAGTTGAGCTGGCGACTGGAAATCCAAAATGTCTTACTGGAAATTCCTACATTTATAGATGATCTTCCCAGAAATCTCCATGTTTAGTTTGGGAAATTCCCAGCTGGCCTTGGGCGGTGCTGGAAGCCATGAAAACTCCCATGGCTAAGTTTTGGACGTTTTTGGACTGTTTAAAACCTTATCAACTATTGTCAAGTAAAAGTTTGACTGACCATTCAAGAGATACTCACCATTTTTCTATATTTTTCTGGGCCGAAAAAATCGACTGACCCTTCATCCCAACAATCCTGCGTTCGGATTCGCTTGCCCGAGGATGGTAAGTCCTCGGTCGTGGCGTCCCGTTCGGATTCGTCGCTCAAGCCATCCATGGAAACCCCTTCTGTTCACATCGAAAGAGCTGGGACTTATTGATGTTCACCCCCCCAAAAAAAAAATAATGCAAGAGAATACCTATTGATCCATAGCCAATGTTCATTTTGATGGCCTAAAGTGTGGTGGTTCTAAGACATTGAAGGAACCCTACAAGGTGAGACGGTGAATCAAGGGCATTTGCGCATTGGTTTCGCAGATCAGACAATTGCCCAAATTTGGTGCAAGATAAGCTGGAAGGGAGAAATCTGAAGATTTCAGGTACCTGAATCCATCCAAATTCGTGCGAAAAAATGATTGTATTCGAGTTCACGGGGTTCCACCAGGTAATTTAATAGTTGGTCAAAATTTTCCTTCAACACCCTTAACTGTTTGTGATGTGGTAGACCCACCATCCATCCCTAGTTTGACTGGAAATGGGTGGTAGATGGTTGTAGTCTTCCCACGTGGGCACTGATCACTGATTGGTTTTTATTACATCAAAATATGGAGCCAGTACCACAGTCAGGTCACAAGGGGGCTCAAGTGAATGCCTAGGTTTTTCAAACGTGTTTAGAACCACTCAAGAAAGTCAAATCCAGCAGTTCCTATTCATTTCTGGTTTATGTAATAAGTCAATTGGAATCATCATCATCCTACATCATCCCAGCCAGGATGAAAAAAAAAGAAAAACACCACCCGGAAATTCGGTTTGGTACTGGATCTATCTGTTCAACGAAGGGGGTCCCACTCTTGTGTCTCATATTAACTAACTAGCTAGCTAGCTAGTTAGCTATCTATATCTATATCTATATCTATATCTATATCTATATATATATATATATATATATATTCCAATTTCAGGATGATTAAACCATATCAAAAACTCGATGTATGATGCTTTAACATGGTTTGACATCCATGTTTGATGCATAAATTCCCATCTTTGATGGATAAATCACGGTTATTTTTTTGCATGGTTAAACCATACAGCCACCAGCCAACCCTCAAAATTCCGAATCTAAGGCCCTGGCCTTTGGTGCAGTAGTTATGCCTCTTGACATTTTTTTCAGGGAAAAGTGGGATCAAAAATCCAAAAAACATGGAAAATGGTGGTTTTATGATGGTTTTTATGGTGATTTCATGGGATTTTAGTGGTGATGTCATTGGAAATTTATGGTGATTCACAGGGATGGAAGCAACACAATTGGAAATATCAGTAGCATTGACCCAATACTCTTATGATCATCAATATGTTGTTTTATAGTTGAAATATCATGTATATATGTATATATACATAGCCCTATGTTCGAAATACAAGAAGTTTAGACGCTATTGATTGTTTAGTGTTATTGTTTATTTATACCGCTCGTAAGTTTTGCCAATACGTATAGTAATTAAGTGGTATTTTTATAAAGTCGGCAAGTTAAAGCCAAAATTTACTTTGCAAAAAAATAGTTTCCCAAATCGTTGCCAATTTAAAGTCAAAGCTATCAAAGATGCAGGAAACTTGCAAACACAGCTACTGGGATCTGTTGCCTTTACGTCAAATAGCTCTCAGTCATCTACTAATTTGAATACGTTACCCTCAATAGATATTTGCGTATCATATAGCATATATTTAAACATATGAACCTGTATGTATCTGCATGTAGGGATATTATATATTGCATTATTATTGTCATTGTCATTGTGATAATTGTTACTATTACTAATCCGCATTAATATGTACCATGTATGTACATATGCAAATATGTATGTATATGTATACATATATATATATATGTATGCATATATGTATACAAATATATGTGTATGTATATATATATATGTCTATGTGTATATGTATCTATGAATGTATGTATGTATGTACGTATGCATGTATGTATGTATGTATGTGTGTATGTAAGTATCTATGTATGTGTGTATGTGTGTATGTGTATGTATATGTATATGTATATGTATGCGAAGCGCACTCGGCACAAACCCTCGCTCTTCCTTTCTTTTCCAGGAAACCAGAGGTGCTTGATCAAGCAGCGAATGACGTTTCATGAGATGTCCATTTCATGTGATGAAATTGCACGGGTGGCAATATAAAAAAAATTGGACATCATTTCTCCTGCGAGATTGGTTCTGCCACATGTTCACACAGAGGATGAAGACCCAAAGATTTACGTTTACGGCCAGAAATAAAATCACCATCATACACAATTTTCCACCTGCCATTTCTAGAGGAGAACATCATAAGTTGTTGAAGCTCACTGTCCTTGGTCAAAGAGTTGGCTAATTGGGAGTCTCCATTCACCCAGCGTACTTCAACGCCCACATCATCCATCGCCTCTTTGAGGCACAAGGTTTCAATATCGGAGCGTTTTTCTGCCCCTTTCAGTGTCAAAACAGTTTGGCTCAAACGGTCATACAAGTTCTTGCTATCACTAACCAAAACGCCAGGAATCCTTTTGACAGTTTCATTGCAGTTCCAAATGTCAGTAGGATACCCTAGAAATTCACTTGTCTGAAAACGAATTGCAAACATTTGATCCTCACCATCCACGGCTGACAGAGTTTCGGCCGCTGCGCTCGATCTACAGGTTCTGCTCACTTTGGCAGAATGCCAGAATATTGGATTAATCAGGTCCAATTGTCCTGATAACAGATTTTTGGACGTCAAACCAATGATCACTCCCTTTGTGCTGCCACCATCAACGCGGTTTGCATGCGCCGCGTCTGCCCATGTAGCTACTATCATGTCAGAAGGTTGTAAACTGTGAATCAGCATAGTGGAGGATTTCCGAATCTTTGCTTTCTTAAGCAGCTTGTTTGTCTCAACTAAGTCGGACACTGTTGCCTTGTTGACTCGAGACAGTAAGAGTCCAGTAGGAGCACTCCACTCCATGGCGATTTGCCCTGAATGCCATGAAAGACAACCCAAAACACTTCTCATTTGCTGTTTTTCCGATTCAGTAATTGGGCTGTCAGGCTCATCAAAACGTTTCTTGGAAATGTAAATTTCTGACACTTCGTCCAAAAATTCTGCTTGACTCAAAACAAATTCACAATTCTCCTTTTGCTCAATTGTCAAACCACATTGCACAAACTTGTTTGCCTCCCAGTCTGTCCAGCGGAATCGGTGCTGAATCTTCTGGCAAACCTCCTGCCAGCGAATGTCTGAGCTTGATCCGCCAAAAAGAAAATCATCAACGTGTCCACAAATCCAGCCAATAGGTTGGTTGTTGGAATCGAAAAGCCCCCAACAACAGGGATCACATTTTTGACGCTCAAAGCCGAGGGATTCCAAATATTCTGCGATAGTCAGGTGCCATTCCAAAGGTGCTTCCACCAGGCCATACGCTGCCTTCGCAAGACGAGTCAGACTGCCCCTGGGGAGTGACAAAGCGTCACATATCTCAGGCAGTGGTTCGCAAAGAAGTTGTCGAGCATAGTCTCTTCCTTGCAGGAAAGCGCCTGATACATCGCCTTTCTTGACTCGAAATTTGAATGCCGCACACATGGACAAGAATAACTGTCGGGTGGTCCGCGTCATTGTAGGACTGGCTGTTGGCCGAAACTCATACTCTGGGTCCATGTATCCCAGCACGACAGCCCGAGCTTTTGCTTTGCGCTCGGAGGTCTCTGGATTGACTTTCCATGTCAGAATCCAACGCATCTTGAGTGCTTGTTGACGATCAGGTTTCAAATGTTCTGGCAGTTTCTCAAAAACTTTGGCTATCACAAAATTCTTCACCTCTTTGTCTTTGGCCTCCTTGAATTGCGCTCGCTCTTCCAGTGAGAGACGTCGCTCGTTCACCTCCACATGGTTCTTCTTCATTTGATTGATGATGAAGGCTTCAAAATCTCGGGTCCAAAACCCCCGTTTGGCCTCCTTTGGGCCAGGGAGATCGATCTCCACTGAAAGACATGCATCTGGTTCATCAAGAAAATTGGATCGTTCCTCAGAAACAAGGAGAGCAAATGGGAAGTTATCAGCCACCAAGCCATCCTTTTCTTCTAGTCGAGGTCGGTGCGTTGGCCTCTCCTCATGGACAGGATGTTTGTATCGATGCCTCTTAACTGGGACATCACGTTTCTCCTGTTCGTCTACTTCCATCTCATCAAAGTCGGCTTCTGACCAGTCAGAAGAAATGTCATCATATGTTTTCCGCGCTGAGCCATCCAGCATTCCATGAATAGTCCAAGGAATGGGTTGATCCTCTGAGAGGTCCACCCAGGCTTCCTCTCTCCAGCTTGCTAGACGTAGTTGCTCCGGGGCAGCTTTCAGTAAGCGGCCCGAGCGATACAGCCAGACTATACTTCCAGGACGAATGGAGCCATCAGGATTACTACGCGTTTCAGTGGCCAGAACTCGTGCTGGTCCCAAAAACTTCCCTGAGCCAAACTTACTTGCTCCGTGATTCTTCGTCACCTGTTTTCGCCAATAGAAAACCAAATCACCAGGACCAAAAACTCTCAACTGTCGGTGTCCTGAATTCTCAGCTCGTTGCATTCGTTGACGGGTTTGTTCATCCAGGAAAGCTTTTTCAGCTTCACACATCACTTTCACATCCGTTCCAAATTCAGCAGAAATCCCCTTCTCCGTCAAAATAGGAAAATCAGGAAACCCATCATCATGTAAATTCCCTTGTTTATCAGGACTTCTCCCAAAAGCATGTTGAAGAGGCGAATAACCCAAATATTGGTCATGAGTATTTTGTGCCCACATGGTCCTCGCAAAAAGCTCTTTCGGGTTCATTTGGGGAAACTCTTTGCTCAGGGAAGTCATCATGTTTTGGGTGGTTTGGATGGCTCTCTCAACAATGGACATTTGCCAGTGAGCTTCAGTAGGAACATGTTCCACCACGACATTTTGTTCAGAAAAGTATTGATCCAACAAATTACTTCTCCAAGCTCCATCAGGGTCCAACCGAATGAATGAGGGTTTTCCAAAACAGGGGCGCCAAAAGGAATTATAGAAATCAATGAAATCTTGTGCTCCTGGATGCAAATGACTCCCTGTCCCCAGCACGTGTCCCACCCTGAGTCGGCTCCCTTCATCGACAGCCAAAATGAATTTCCAACATTCCCCAGTTTCAGGGTGAATCCAAGCTCCAACGTCACTTTGAAGAACCGACCATTTTGGGGGAATTTCTTTCAGAGTGGCCATTTTCCGGGGTTTGACCCTACTCAGTTCTTCACATGTCGGACACCTAAAACTCTTGGCTAACTCAATGACTTCAGGTTTTGCCCCTCTTCTTTCCAGGGCTTGAATGAGGTACTCTTTGTTCCAGTGGCCAGTAGCAGAGTGGATTCGGCGAATCTTTCCCAAAACCTGTCCCCGTTCTTCGCGAGTCATGGCCATGAAATTGAACTCTTCATTTCCGGAAGTAACCCCACAAAATTCTTTGGGAAACCCATCATCCCCATTTTTAGGTAAACCAGGACACTTGTTATTCACTCCTTCGGGTATTGGTGGGTCCCCCATGTTACCCCAAACTCCAGGAACCCCATCAACCAATTCACTCAAAAGAATGCTGCCTTGATTCCCAAAAGTCAGGTGATTCACCACCCTTTTTGCAAACTCTGGAGTATAGTACGCGCTCAGGCGGCATGTCTTGCTGCCTTCGCACTTGCCATGAGAGTGGTTATTGGTACAAGGAAGTGTCATGTGTCGAACCTGCTCATAGTTGTTACCAACCACACGCCAACCCTTGAACAGCAACTGACCCCCTTGGTCTCTCAGGTTCACTTGACACCCTTTACAAACACCGGAAAAGACGGGAATCTTGCTCTGTAAATCATGAAACCAAGGAAGTCCCCAGCCCTCGCACCTCTCAGACAGTTCAATCATGAAAGTGAGACCCAAAGAATGAACATGTTGCGCAATCTCCGAAACACTCTCATACTGCTTACGGGCCCTGGCACGTTTAGAGTCCAAGGTCTCTCTTTGCTCAGGGGTACGCATGTTCAAGTGCTGCATGGGACTGTAGGGACCACATTCAGGGCTCATCCAAACAACAGCAGGACGCTTCTCAGAAACTATGGCCTTGATCAGGTTTACCCCTTCCTTGGTTTCTATATCCCCCCCGTTCCAGTGTGAAACTCTCTCAGCCGAATTGACGCCGAATTTCTGCTGACACGTGCTTGTCAACACACTTTCAGGAGAACAGCAAACTTCCAACAAAAGCAACCGATCATGTTGAACCAAGGAACACCACTCTTTCCCCAAAGCACGTTCATGGTTATCCAAAACATGTTTCAACAATTTGGGGGAAAGGTGTTTGGAAGTATCTTCAAATTCTTCCTCAGAATCACTCACTGCGGCTCGGTCCGCTGAGACTTCTCCTTGTTCACGCGTGCTTGGCGACGGCGAAGCTCCTGGATCTGGTTCTCGAGAGCTGCGACTTCGAGATCCACTTCGGTCACCATCTCCTCTTCGGACTCTGGCACTGGAATCTGCTGGCTGATCAGGGAGAATGAGGTGTCGGTGGCACTTGATGCCGGATCGGATGGGGCAGGCATCCCCTTGCGGCGATGCGAGGTCTTGTTGTGCTCCCAAGCATTGGCCCACTTGACAAAGCGCTCCATCCTCCAGTTCACACTTTCTTCCTTCATCGTTTGACGACACCATTGGAGGTACTTGGGGTAATCCTTGAGGACTTGCATGTAGCTCAAGCTGCTGTGCTCGCCAAATCCCATCTCGTCCTCGGGCACTGCTGGAGTTGACTCCAAGATGGCCCTCATGGCCTTGGACTGCAGCTGACTGATGGTCTCTGAGCCGGTGATCTGCACAGACAGGCTGTCCCGCACAAAGACCTGAAGGTCGGCCTTGCGGTGTGCAGCCTTGTTCAGTTGTTGGATGAGCTCCTTCTTCTTGAGCTCGGCATGGGAGAGTTTGGTCGTTGTCAGCTCCGCCAACCGAGCCGCCAGCTGACTGCGGTTCCAGTTTGTCGGAGGCTTCTCGTTGAACTCGCCGAGCTTCTCGCGAAGGGTCGCTTTGCTGAGAGACATGGTCACTGTTGTGCGGCCAGGTGGATGAGCGATTGTGGGAATCACAGAATGTGTGAGCCGCTGGCTTCCGTGAACAACTCGTGTCATGTTCATCACTCAAGATTTGGCAGATGAAAAACCGTTGAAACCATTCACAACCAGAAAACCAAAACCAATCCTTACGAATGTTACTGCTATGGCCGACACAACAACATGAAACACAATCAACACCGTCACAACAAGAAAGATCACTGAAGATGTCAAAATTGGAATTGTCACTGTTGTGGCTGGAACAGCAGGAGTTTGGCTGAAATTGATCAGAAATGGCTTCCTTCCGAGAGACGCTCTGATGTGCTCCATTTACTCTCGGAAGGAGTTGTCCCTACTCCTGGCAATCTCGCAAAGTGGAAAAAGGCATCACCCTATGCACAGCCTCCTTCCACAGATCTTCTGTGAGAGGAAAAAGCTGATGCCCGTTGGGGGCTTGTTCTAGCTGTACAATAGCTGATGGATTCACTTTCCGCATGATCATCTCGTTGCGCTCAAAGTCAATGACTGCTCCCAACTTCCGGAGGGCGGCAATGCTCAGCAGCACAGGTTGACCTGGAATTTCATGGACGGCAATCTTCATCTTGCCAGTGGCTCCGTTTAGGGGCACATCCACCGTTGCCGTACTCATGCATGTCGTTTTTCCATTGTTGCCAAACCTGAAGCTGGGGGTGTTTTGCACATCCACTTCAATGCCATCACGCTGGTACTTTTCCAAGTTGAGGCGGCCGATCTGCTCCAGGGCTTCAACGGACCCCACTGAGGAGGTGGCACCTGGATCAATGATGGCCTTTCCGGAAGCAGTCAAGGAGTTGAGCACCACCATGGCTTCCCCATCTGAGCAGTTGCCGCTGAGATGGGCTTGCTCCATAGCCTTTGGCTCTTCAAGGTGTGCCACTGAGAACACAAGATGAGCTTGACTGGGCTTGCCAGGGGCATCACGGTCAGGGCAATCACGGGCAAAGTGCGAGGTGCTTCCACACTTGAAGCACTTGGAAAAATTGTTCTTTGTGGCTTCCCGGGGCTTTGACTCAGCAGGATAGAACTTGCGACTTCGCTTCATCCAGGTTTGCTTCTCCCTGGCTTCTCGGAGGGTTCGTCGGGCACCTTGCAGGGCCTGATAGGCTTCCTCCACTTCACGAGCCACGAGTCCATATTCTGCTTTTTCTTCATCATCCATCCAGTCTGGAGGTTCCTCTGAAGCTCCGTCATCATCCACGTTGATGTCATCTCCCTCGTCAAGGATGAGAGCGGCACCTTTCTGGTTGTCGCGAAGACGTAAGTCGTCCTCAGGCCAATTCAGCTTGAGGGCTTGCTTCACATGATCAGTGGTGAATTGGTTCCGCAGATTGGCAATGATTGCACCCCGTTCTGACACATCCAGTCCAGAGCGTTGCAACAGCATCCATGCCACCACAAAGTCCGGGAGGAACTTGTCGGCTTCCAACGAAGCTGCTGTGGACACGTCGACATCGAGGCTGGTCTTGGCTGAAGAGGCATGTGGCTGCCAGGAATACTGGCCCCAATTGTCCCATGCCCGCCAGGTGTGACGAGACCACTGGCTCCAATTTTCACATTGATCATTTTGGCCATCATCTTCAAGGTCATCATTGGTGTCATCCCCTTCCGCAAGACGTCCATCATCTCGGAAGGGACCAGAATGCCGTGACTGGGTGGAGGTTCCTTCATTGAAGCCTCCTGGAGAGGACATGGGTCTATCTGACTGCTGCGACTTCGAGTACCCCACGCCGTACTCTTCAATCGCCTCAGCCAGAGTCCGCTTGGCTTCAAAGAGGGCCTCATCGTGCCGTAAGATCCATGAGTTCATGCTCTCACCACGTCGCCTTTTCACCTGGTAGAAGAACTTGGAGATCATCTTGCCAGCTTCAGCTAAGGTCGGGGCTTGCACTTTGGACTTTAAAAAGTCCAAGGGCTGCACTGCACCTCTGTCATGACTGATCCACCCGGGCACCTTGTGTTGGACAGCTACCCGTGCAGACCCTTCCAAAGCTGCTTGTAGTCTGGGGCCAGCTAGATAACGTTTTTTCCACTCCAGGGTCTCTCCATAGTTCAAGGCAGCGCGGCGATATGCCACGTACTGTTCTGCAGTGCCATCGTAGATTGGCACACCTTCCTTGGTGTACCGCAGCTCTGATGCCATCGCTCACAGTACCTACTTCTAGTTCACACGACCAAGTTGGTCAAACAAAACTGACCTCAAAGGGTCCACTGGGCTCAACAAAGGTCCTAAGGAGTCCCCCAGCCAACGCTTGTGTTGCTGGAAGCTCCGCCTACCATGCGAAGCGCACTCGGCACAAACCCTCGCTCTTCCTTTCTTTTCCAGGAAACCAGAGGTGCTTGATCAAGCAGCGAATGACGTTTCATGAGATGTCCATTTCATGTGATGAAATTGCAATGTATATGCATATGTATATGTATATGTATATGTGTATGTATGTATATGTATATGTGTATGTATGTATATGTATATGTATATATATATATATGTGTGTATGTATATATATGTGTGTGTGTATGTATGTATATATATATATATATATGTGTGTGTATGTAAATATATATATGTACATATATAAATATATATACATATATGTATACATATGTACAATAAATGATGCATGCACATGCCTATACATATGCGCATTTATCCATAACATCTAAACCTGAATAAAATGGTATGCACATGTATGCACCCTGCATCGTCTGCACACATGATCACGACAAGTTTGCCTGCGACGTGCCTTACCTTTGGAAGAAAGTAAGGGCGACCTACAGCGAAACCATACCAGCCTGGACTACATGCTGGACTCTCTGCCACCGGACTCGACTCCTGAACGAATCAGGCTCACATCAGGATGGTGGCAAATGGTGGCAGTGTGCATCAAACATGGATTTGTCTGAAGGTGCCCCCGAACGATGGACATCGATGGACATCGATGATTTGCCCGGCAGTCCTGCCAGCAGGGCCGCTTGGCGGGTGAGGCCTGCCGGAGCGAGGCTGGAGGCCCCATACTTTCCAGATCTTTCCAGAGATGGAGTCACAGCTTCAACAATACTCAGCCATAGGTTGAAGATTTTAATCCGTTAGCTAGGAGGCATCAATGTCAAAATATCGCATTCAATCTCCGTGAGCCCCAAGGTTGGCTCGAAACATGTGGGACCCTTTTGACGGGTTTGCTTTAAACGTGGTTTAACCTAGCTTCCCAGCATGCCTGCACGAAAGGAGGAATCCTTGACACAGAAGCTGGCCCTGTCAGGCGTGAAAGAGTCATGCAAAAAATGTGGACGAGATGGAATGGGCAAGCCAAAACCAAAACCTCCTTGTTCTTCTGTGTCTATTTCCAAATAGTTCGAGACAGAGGGATAGAGATAGCCGGTAGCCGGACACAGCATGCTCGGCGTACATAAACCTTAAACGAAGAGAGTAAGCACATTTTTTTGCCTGCAGCCCCAAGTTACGTAGTGACCCAGCGACATGTCGTGGCCGCCAAGCCTGGACTGCATGGTGGATTCTCAGCCACTGGGCTCGACTCCTGCACAAATCAGGCTCACATCGATGGTGGCAGTGGCAAGTGATGGCAGTGGATGAATGGAACAGTTAACAGGAACCCCTGTAAATCTCACTGGAAAAAACACATGATTTCTTGTCGATGTCTCTTGAACCAACCATAACCAACCCAGTAAGGGTTGCACTGTTGCTCCAAACATCCCCGTTGATTCTCTCTCCGTGCAGTTTATTTTCACAGTCCTGCCAGCAAGGGCGCTTGGCGGGCGAGGCCTGGCAACCCGCAGGATCAGAATGAATAGTGGGCCATGGGTTCAACATTAATGTCAACCCTGGATTAATAAACCCCTAATTAGGCTGTTTTTTATCGGGAAAGTACCAAAAAAAAGTATCAAATCATGACTATTGGGGCAAAACCGCCCTAATTTATAAACCATGGTTTATTCATCAGGGGTTGACATTCCCAGCCAGTCAGACCTGCACGAAAGGAGGAATCCTTGACGCGGCCGGCCCTGGCAGGTGTTGATGGAATGGGAGCCACCATGAGTTGAGGTCACACATACCTAATGAGAAATACATGCCATGTATGTATGCGTATATAATCGTGCATATATATATATGTATATGTATATGTATATACTTTATATATATATGTATATACTTTATATATATATACGACTCGATGTTATATAGCCGGATAGATCTGATACTGATGGCATGGCATTTTCCGACTGGACATACGCCATACGCATGGGCCCATGGGCCTGGACTGGACTCCTGCCAGCAGGGGCGCTTCACTGGAGAGGCCTCTCCAGGCGCAGGTCAAACATGGGGGAAGAATCCAGTGTTACGTATGGTCTAATGCATATAATATATATATATATATAATATACACTTACCTATGTATCATACATATATAATATAATGCATACGTATGTATCATACATATATATATATTTAAAAAAAAAAAAAAAAACCTTACCTATGAATGTATAGTTCCATATGCTGATTAACTGTCTAGTTCTATATTTTATACGTCAATCACAAACACAAAAAAAACAATAGATCGTCTACAATATTCTACAATAGCTATAGATCATCTACAATAGATATACAGTAGATCATCTAAGATCATCTACAATAGACATCTATAGACTACAATAGATATAGATCATCTAAGATCATCTACAATAGACTACAATAGATATAGATCATCTAAGATCATGTACAATAGACTACATTAGATATAGATCATCTAAGATCACCTACAATAGACTACAATAGATATAGATCATCTACAATGGATCAGATAATCTTAAACTAGATGATTAGACTTATGTATCCCACGCCTTGGGTGGCGGAATCCGCGAGGGCATGGCAGCAGGGTTCACTGGCGGCCCTGCACGGGTCCCGGAGCTCGGTTTTTTCCTGTAAACGTTCCCCTATACCAATCCATTGACCATAGCCACACCCCAAAAAGATCCAGAACCTGGTAAAATCCGTAAAATCCTGTAAAGAAAGGGTGGCAACTATACATTTAACCGAATTTTAGGGGTTATATACTAAGGGATCTGGTTGGCGATTTTTCCATCTCTATTTGGAACTAAACTCTCACTAATATACTAATGGATCAGCTCATCAAAATGATCCATTTAGAGACCGTAATTATTCAAATTCTAGCATCTGAACATATCATGTCCGTCTGTTCAGTTGAACATGTTGAAAAATGTTATTCGATTTGATTTGTCCGAGGACACAAATGGGTGCAAATTGGAACTCTGGATGGCTTATGCTGGTTTTAGTGGCCAGAAGGCCACACCGGGACAGACTACTGGCTTGAAAATCAAACGGACACCGTACAGGAGCCAAAGAAGTGGCTTTTGGAAACTGATCTCGCCATTGATTTTGTAGTTGGCTGTATATCTGGGATAGTCCGGTTAATGGTTTCCCCCTGAAAAATACGCTCATCATCTGGAAATCATCATCGTGGCTGAAAGAAATATAGTGGAAACACCAGCCAGATTTATCATGGGTATATCATTGGTTATATACCCATCAAATGGAAATCTTAGATACCTGCCAAAAAATATATAAAATTCTTAGCTTTCTTAGCTGGTGAATGTACATTGTACCATGCAAAAGATAAATCTTACTAGTGTGTCTAACAGAGGTTAACCCAGATCATAGTCCCACCATTACATTCCCCATGGACCACGAAGACCGGTGCCTTGGCTGCTAGCAGGAGCAGTGGGAGCCGGCGGCGGAGCCGGCGGCGGAGCCGTCTTGGCAACAACTCTGCCGCCTGAGAGGTAGGTCCAGGGGCAACACTCAATGTTTTCGATTGGCTTGAAGTTTTGGGGTGTCGTTTTTTTGGGGGGGCCCTGTCGCTACACATAGTTTTGCATTTTTGAAGATGATGGAACAAATCTGCGACGAAAGGCAAGGAAGAGGAAAGGAAGAGGAAAGGAAGAGGAAGAGGAAAGGAAGAGGAAAGGAAGAGGAAAGGAAGAGGAAAGGAAAGGAGGTAAAGGCAACCTATGTATACAATACATGTTATATTTGTCTATCTGTCTATCTGTGGTTTGGGCTATCGCCAATTTCGGCTCTTGTGCCTGTCTGAGTACACAGTTTTCGCTAAAGCACTCAGATCTGGACATTGTGCAAATTATTACCGCGATTTTGGGGGGTTATTTCTAAACAGTGTTTGGCGGACTTTCCAGACACAAAGTGAGCATTCCCGCCTAAAATCTCCTAAAGTGGTCTACCGAAGTCTTGACCGTAGCTCACACACATACACGCATATCTAATTACATCAATTGCATCACATGTTTCTCCAAACTCTTGCGATCGCCCTTGCGCCCTCTTGCGCGGCTCTATGCCATTCGAATTAAAACGGGAAAGGCCGTGTTTTTGAACGACCCCGTTTTATGTATAAATATGTAGACATAAATAATTATATATACTTATATGCATGCATACATACATACATACATACATACATACACACATACATACATTACATTACATTACATTACATTAAAATACATTACATACATTTACATACATTTACATACATTTACATACATTTACATACATACATACATTACATTACATTACGTTACATTACATTACATTACATACATTTACATACATTTACATACATTTACATGCATACATTACATTACATTACATTACATTACATTACATTACATGACATGACATTACATTTACATACATTTACATACATTTACATACATACATTACATTACATTACATTACATTACGTTACATTACATTACATTACATTTACATACATTTACATACATTTACATACATTTACATACATTTACATACATTTACATACATTTACATACATTTACATACATTTACATACATTTACATACATTTACATACATTTACATAC
>Ga0126342_10012607_pt1 | contig 15067 bp, 13 predicted proteins | sample Cyp1metagenome_FD_92528 | JGI IMG/M metagenome (GOLD analysis project Ga0126342, IMG submission 92528) | Coral microbial communities from Lord Howe Island, Old Settlement Bay, Australia - Cyphastrea 1 metagenome | ecosystem: Host-associated > Invertebrates > Cnidaria > Coral ...
CCGCAGCCGATATAGATATTTCAATATATTTCATGCATTCTAACTTGAACTCATCGATATTGTGTATATCATCATGACATTGTTTAACATCGTTTGGAACATATAGTCACAACAATGGGAACATTATTGAACATTTGGGCATATCGATAAGATCCGCCAGAAAGGGGGAGCACGCCAGGGAATTAACACTTTTCCACCTCAACTACAATGCCATCTTCCGTCCCGGTGGCCCGACGACGACGATCAACAAGAACAACAGCAGCAACTACAGCAACAACAGCAACACGGACAACAACAATACAGACAAAGAAGACAAGAAACCACGTGGGGCATGACATGCCATGCACTGTTGCTTTGTGGGCCGGCCGGCTACAAGATGTGGCAAAGGTCGACAAGTATGAAAATGACAGTTTTCTTACGGGGACAGTAGGTATCATTTTTGGGGGCTTAGGGCAGGAAATTGCATGATCTTTATCATAAAAAATGGGGAGTTGACCTTCTAAAATTAGGGTTCAACGATGTTCAACGTGATTTATCGCTGATTCAAACATGAAAAATAAGGAATGATGTGCTGTACTCTATGGTAGATGCGGGTGTTCCATGCAACATTGGGGATTGAACGAAACTGAATGGAGACCCAGTCCATATTTCGATTGATGGTCCCCTTCAAAATGCTCGAAATCAGCCAAGATCCGGATGTAACGATGAAAACTTGTGATTTTGCCAACGAATCATGGATAGCATTGGTCCAACGGGGAATTCCAAGCATTTGGCCATGGAAAGATCTCAATGGGGAAATGGTGTAAAAGAAAAACACAGATGGGCAATGAGAGGAAACATCCAATGGTGGGTTTAAGCAACAAGACTATGGGGATTTTATGGGGTCGAATAGGGGTTTTAGAAGAATATAGAAGGATATAATTTGATATAATCCTATAGAATTCAGTTGATTTACTGTAATATTAAAAATCCATTCGATACTATACTAGAAACCACCAAACTGAATCCTATGGAATTGTAAATAAAGAAGGTCCTAAAGGTTGGGCGGTTGCCAGAACATTGAGGTTTACCGGTTTACCTATTAAAATGGGAGAGATACAGCCAGAAACATAGGTTTAAAACAGAGTGTTGGCGACCAGATCATGGTTGAGAAAATAACAATGTAGCATAATATTTGAACGTTTGATATTCGATCTATTTCAGGATGATACAAATTGATGCGTGAAAGAACTAGCCGTAGCTTCGATTTGCTTGAAGGACAAGTCCGCAGAGATTCCCCAGGTGAAACCAAATGGTGGAAGTTTCCGTTCTGTCTTTTATCATCACAAAGAACCTCACTCAAAGCCAGGACAGCTCAAATTGATTGGTCGTATAGAAACATGTCTAGTGATGTCATCTCCAGTATGTGCCCAAGATTTCCCAATTCTATATTCCCATGATATTCCCATCTCATGTGCTCAACCCAAGGGCATGTTTACCATCCAAGTCATCAGCATAGGGTACCCCTAAATCCACTGAAGCACCATTCTCCCCATATTTTCAATGGCACTTTAAGGGGATATTACCCCACAAGGTGGTGCCCCTGCAGTGATGTTTGTTGGTTGATAAACCCTATGAACTAGTTCGTTATATCTACCAAAAAACCATAGATTTCAGCCACTTTTTTTAGGCGTTTCGGTTCACGCGAATTCGACTGGCACCATCCTGCATGCCATCAGGCTATCAGACCCAGGATCATCGTTCCAGGTACCCCGACAGAGTCGCAGTCCATGCTCACGGACTCCAGCGCTTGAAGCGTCTGCGTCAACAGCACCGGGCTCTGTACGCCCGTCCTCGAAGAACGCGTGGCGAACGTGGCGACGGGCTGAGTTTCAGGTGACGCCAACAATGGGTGGCTTAACATGGCTTAACCAAGGAAACATGGAGATTCCACTGAGATTTTGAGATGGTTTGATGGTTAGCAACAGTGAAGAGTTCACTCACAAGATAGGGTTTCTAGCTATTCCAGTGTTTGCCAAATGTGGCTATGACCGGTATATGAACCATTAAGACTAGTTAGTCCCATTTTTAAGTTCCAGATCGCATTTTTTATTTGGCTTTTACCCTAGTTGCCAAATATGTTTCTGCGAAAACGTGACCATTACAAACTCGGGAAAGTGATGATCTGCCATCAGCTTTTGGGGTATCCTATTTCCAAACAAAGGCAGGCCCCTCAATGGGTAGGATCAATGGGTAGCAGATGGTGTATCCAAGTTTGGGGGTTTCTACCATCTGAAATTGTGTGGAAAGACATGGTTGCCAAATGGAGAGAAATATACAGAAATACTCAACATCTTTAGACATGCGCGGACTGGTTTATACATGGCAATGCTTCAAAACGCACTGTTTTTTTTCCATTCTTTCTGGTGAAGTGGATAATTCAAGTGTCTTGGCGAAGACAGAAAATGTCACCACACACACACACAAATCTCTGTGCATTGCCTTACCAAAAAAAAGTCCTGACAGTCCTGCACTCGCACAGAAGTATTCACCTGTCCTGCAGCTCACCTGAATAGAGCTGCTCAAATTCATACATCATTCATCGCAAAAGATGAGTTCGTACTAGTTAGTAACTATGCAGTTGGTCTATCTCATATTTTGACATATTTTTATGTTTAAATCTCAATTTTTGGTGGTGATTTTAGACCATATCCATCCCATCAGCCCCGGAATTGTTGATGAAATCCTCTTTTTGGTCGAATGTTTTCTTAGATATTTATGGCACCCATCCCATTCTCCCATCCACGTCGGCCCACGTCTCGCTTTGCAGCCCAAGAACAAGGCCACCACGAAGGTGTCACCCGAAGGACATGGTGCGGTGCTGCATGCTTCGGTCTGGCGGTGCTCTGGCTGTGCCGTTTTATTGAAAAATCTCTCTATTTACCCTAGGGTAAACTAACATAGATGTGGAAAACCCATGGTTTCCCTAGGAAAACAATCTACACATAGTGGATTTTCAGCATCTTAGTTTACCCCACGTTATATGGGTGTTTTATTGCAAAGTTGAGTTTATCTGGTAAAAAACAATTACTGTATATAGTAATAATATGCTACCAAGAATCTCCATCAATCAAAGAATCTGCTTTAAACATGAGTATCATCATCTGGTGGGTAATATGAGAGCTTTGTTGGAGATGTTTGGAGATGATTTTGGGCTTTTTGAATATAGACCGTCACCTTCCGAACTTCTTCAGAATTGGGCTTCAAGTTTCCTGCGAATCAATCCTGCAACTACCAGCTCGCTACGATCGCCAATCGCAGTATGGGTGTTGTAGCCCAGTCACCCCCTATCAAACCATGCTATACTTCAGAGGCCCCTACCATTCTTCTATATACCCTCTGGTAAACTAACATAGCTATTGAAAATGGCCATTTATAGTGCATTTATCCATTAAAAATGGTGATTTTCCATAGTTTTTTGTATGTTTACCAGAGGGTAATCATTTGAGAATTTTGTCCCAAAATGGGGAGATTTCATCGCAACGTATGGCCAGAAACCGAAAAATGATGATAACCATTCACCAGCCATAAGATTTTGGGGTAGCCCTGTTTCAAAAAAGGGCTAGTCTTAGGTAGCCTGCTAGCGATCCAATCTTGAGCCGGTAGTAAACATATCCATAAGAATGACAGAAGATTGGTGAGCAAGTACTTAGCAACTAGAAAATCAGTTGGTTTATAAAGAGATGGGGAACTCTTTTTTCTTGTGAACAAACAATACACAGTTCCAAAGTTCTATGGACGCCAGTCATATGGCTTTCATCCTCTGAACCGTACCTAGATGGTTCCCAAAAAGGCCCCAAATTCTGCGAAAAAAACTTGGCGGTTTCTGATTGTCATGATGCCAATGATCTTCTTGTGGATGACGAGAAATGATAACCAACCAGAAAACATGATTAATGGTTACCTAAACAAATCATGACATGCATCCTTCACTTTCACCAGCAGGACATGGGTCTTGGAAATGGGCAATTGCGCCTTGCCGTCAGACAAAAAACGATTGTGAACCTGGGGTCAGACTTCGGTCACTCTCGCTACTCCCTAAAGCGGATATGAAGACTATTTTCAGGTGCAAACATCTTTCAGAACCGTTATTTTTTCTGTGTGGTGTTTCCTTCATCAATTTCAGGTTCAACCCAAAATACACTCCACAAAAAACAGTAAACCTGCCAGATATGGACAATCCATCATTTCTCTCGACCAAGTCCGGGGAAAACGCAATTTCCAGCTTCTCATGATCCGCATGAACTGGCACTTGTGTGTGTACTGCATTGTATACCCCACTTAGTAATTACTTAACTAACTGCATTGAATTTCCAATCTAACTAGTTAGTATTCATCTAAATTTTCAACCTAATTCACTTGACCAGTTCGTACCCCCGCAGCCCATCTAAGTATACCCTACCTTCGACCCGTTTCGGCTTACCCCGTCGCGGTGCCTGGCAAGTGCAACCGCTCTTATCCAGTTGCAGCACCTCGACGGAGCCGGAATGGACCGATGGGTTCTATCGAACAACTATCGAACTAGTATTCATTAAATGGGATTTTAATGGTGTTTAATGGGATTTATTAAATGATTACATGGGGTATAATTAAATTAATGGGATTATAACATTTGTATTCATGGGGATTTATTAAATGATTACAAAGCAGTTTATAACTCCAATTTCACGTCATGGTTTATGGTAGATATGTCGCACTACTATTCCTATGGTTTTTGTTAACCAACGATCACTTAACATTTGGGGGGTACCACTTTGTGGAATTTCTATTTGGTGATCCCCAGTCGTCACCATGGTGAACACACATCGCTTGGAAATGTCTCCCAGATGGGCTACAGGTCATCCGAAAAACAAATGAAAATATACATTGCCAATCTTAGATGGACTACAAAGACATCAAGTTCTTGCTGGTTAGTATATATATATATAATATATAGAGGTTTCCTAAGTCATGTGGGTACCCCAAATGGATGGTTTATTTCATGGACAATCCTACTCAAATGGATGATGACTGGGGGTACCCCTGTGACTTAGGAAACCAACCATTAGCAAGAGGTTAGTTGGTACCTTCCCAGCAAACTTCATCACGGTGAATCAACCAATCTAAAAGAATTTTCTTCTGCGGTTGGACCACCCTTTTTTGGCGGGTTTCCATAAATAGAGGTACCCCAATAGCTGGATGTTTTATAATGGAAAATCCATGAACATCCTAAAAAATAGTGATTTAGGGGTACCCCCATGACTATGGACATCTCCATATAAAGCTAGAGTTGGTTAAACACCCGACGACCTACAGTTTAATGACGTCGACCATAAATCCTAGTCTGACTAGCTATGTTTACCAACATGCCAATCATTTGCAGTAAGAAGCATGTAAACAATGTTCAAAAGCCGCGGTCGTCCCTTTACACTGCTTGGTTCAGAATGTTTTTTTTTCCCAGCTCATGGATTGTGCTAGTCCCTTTATTTTATCTTGGATAATATGCACTAATTGATCAATTAATCAAGATATTCACGATAATTAATATGCCTAATGGTTGATGAATGGTTGATGGATTAATGGATAATGATGCCTGGTGAATATCAATTAATCAATTTATCTTGAATATCAATAATATGCACAATTAATCAAGATATTCACCAGGCATCATATCATCCATTAATCCATCAACCATGAGGTATCATCCAGGCATCATTGATCAGTTACCCGGCCTGGTGATGACTAACTCACAGGGCTAGCCATGGGAAATTTTCCATGGCCCCTTTATCGAAATAGATGGTTTACCGAACTTAATAGCATGGTGGATCTTTCCATGGCTATGTAACAGTCATAACCAGATGGTAATTCCGCAAGCCGTTGGAATTCAAGTCCCCTAACGCCTTGGGACGGTGCCAAAAATTGACAAAAGCTGCCATCAGCAATTGTGATACCCAAAGAGCTCAAGATCTTCCAGAAATGTGTTGCTTCTTAATCTGGTTGGTGGTTGACCTACCCCTCTGAAAAATAGTATTCAGTTGGGATGATTATTCCCAATATATGGAAAAAACATGTTCCAAACCACCAACCGGCAATGTTTTTCAATCTCGTATGCCTAAAAGATGCCTTTCAAAATTGACATGTTCTCATATGTTTGATAGTGACTCCCCCATTAAAACCCCGTTTTTCTTGATGTCTAAGTCCCATTAGCATCCCATCAGCAGGTATTGAACAAGTGGCTCGAGACCATTGGAGATGTTTGAGCCTTGTCCTAAGACATTTCCAAAGCTGAGATCCTGATCTTCGTCATGGACCGAACACCGGGGTCACCTTCACCGCAGATTCTGTGACGGCCAACCGAGGCGAATGTGTTTGTTGGTGAAATCCAACATGGAAGACACCTGGCTGGTGGTACGTAGTGTTTACCAATCCCCCATATACAAAAGTCATCTCAACCAGTCCATTTTGTACGATTGAAAGGTAATAAATATGTAAACCTCTCAATTAGAACCCATATTTTGTTAATTCGCTCACTTTTTTCTGTTGAAATCTCTTCTGAGGTCTCGACGGATAGCCATATCCCCTTTTGAGCCATGAAAAACAAATCTTTTTTCTCATCCCATGATATACTGGTTGGCTAAGAACGGTTTCCTGTTAATCATGGGCATCATAATCCCCAATAAATTAGGCAGGTTAATAACATTTAATAAGCCCCTATTTCATACTATATCAACAATGCTATGCTTAAATGCTATTTCATCTCCCCATGTGGAAACCGCTGCCATCATTATGTCGTCAACAGTGTCTCAGCTCAGCACATCAGCCAAACATTGTACTTGGAAGTTGCCGGCCTGAAGTTGGAGAAACAGATCGAAGAATGGGGGGGTGGTAAGCAATGAATCCCCGTTTTGACATAGGACAGACACGGAAAATCGGAAAAACATGTAGAAGGTATTGCATCTTGGCAATCTTCGGCAATTTTTACGGGGGTGAAGCCCGCCACGTTTGATTCATAAAGGGTACTGGGGAGTAACATGGTTTCCTGTAAGGTGGTGCCCCACGTCGTGAACACTAAGTTGGTGCAAATAAGTCCAATAAGCAGGGTTTAGTGTAGATATATCGAACTATTTACCATGGTTTATAAACCAACTTGTAACTGGGGGGTACCACCTTGTGTAAACTTTCATTGCTTTGGAGCCTCGCTATTCGGTGAAGCAAATCATCAGCCGATGTTCAATTCTCTAAAACATGACTGACTTTTGCCTGGTAAATATTTCCAGTGGCAACATCATTCAATTCGAATTAAAGACGTATATAAAACTACAAGCTGGTGCCCCCCTCAGTTATAAGTTGGTTTATAACTCCCATTAAGTATAGATATATCCACTATAAACCCAAGTTATTAGAGTTATAAAGCGACACAACCTCACTACGGGGCACCACCTTGTACCCTTCACTAGTGGGGTGAAACCCCAGGTCTTCAGCCACAAAAATTCCAGGGTGGATCTCTGTATTCCTGTCGAAAAATCCACAGTTCATAGCTGGTGAATGGACAAATTTTACAATTCATAGCAAAGAATTAGTATATACTACAAGGTGGTGCCCCAGGTCGGAATCGCTAAGTTGGTTTATAACTCCAATAACTATAGTTTATAGTTGATATATCTATAGTTAATGGGCTTATAACAAATTTATAACTAGGGGGGGCACCACCTTGTAGTTAGTATCAAACCAGTCGATTGAGCCAGTTAATCATGTGTGATTCACCCAATGCCATTGTCAACATCCCATTGTAGTAACCATTAGTGGATGATGACACATATCTGAGTAAATCTTAATATTTCACTAACCTGAAATAAGTCTATTTGAGGATGACTCCCCTTAGTAACCATGCTTCCAGGCTTCGGTGGTAGTGAGGTCGTTATAATTTACCCAGATGAATGCGATCAAATGGGATAACTCGATAGCTCCCAAATGGGGACAAAGCCAAGTGGTTACTATAATTCAAATGGTTACTAAATATAAAATGAAATATGCTATTATAATAATCTTTCTTATATGAAATTACTATACTAATAGAAATACCATTGCATCTGGTTATTTAACACAGCCATGGAAAATCCATCCATTTTTAATAGGTAAACCATCTATAAATGGGCCATCTATACCATGGCTATGTTAAATAACCAGAGGGTATATAATATATATTTTTTTCATCATTTGTATGGTATTTGGTTTTCACCATATATAATATACTAATAGAAATATATGCTTTCTCCACCTGGGAGCCCAGTTTCTCAGCTGCGGACGTAGTCGGAGTTGATGCTGGAGCAGGCTCTGGAAGTGACAGCTTCATGTGCCAGGTCCTGGTGCAGCGGTGCGGCCGTCTGAACGCTGGGTGAAAATGTGGGGTTAATAGTGGTTAATGGTGGTCCATGGTGGTTTTCATAGTGGTTAATGGTGGCTGATCATTTATATATATATATATGTACATATATGTACATACATATATATATATATATATGTATATATATACATATTGGGGATATGACTGGACAGAAGTGGATGTCATGGTAGATACCAATGGAATATGGACGGGGATGGGTGATGGGATGCTGATAAATGATGCTGAATATACCCTCAAGGTGGTGCCCCAGTGAGCTGTTCACGCTAAGTTGGTGCGTTCATAACTCGAATTTCACTATGGTTTATGTTAGATATATCTATACTTTCTATGGTTGATAAACTTATAACTGGGGGGCACCACCTTGCTCCAATAGTTCAATGTCGCAAGCTTGGAAATCCATGGAACACATATATAAATGGAGGTTTCTCGCGGGGAATATCGATTTTCCATTGCAATGTTTGATCACCAGAGGATGAATAAACAATCCAGTCATATGCGGTATATACAAGGTGGGGCCCAATAGTTGGATCAGTTGGCTTATAACTTTAATAATTTGGGTTTATAGTAGATATATCTATACTCAATGGGGTTATAAAATGTTTTTGAATGAACACTTCCAACACATGTCAAGAGAAAAACAAACTTGTCCCAACCCACATACCGCATTTCAAGTCTCATACAGCTTCTGTAGCCAGTCGCGACACCAAGACAAAGACAGCCAATCTTGGGAAACTTGTCTGGGTGCTGCAGCTTAGATGCACTCCTGTCGAAGCAACAAAAAATCCTGCTCCCATTCAAGCTCGTTGCCGGTAAATAAGCCTTGGATTCTGCCAGCCGCCCAAGTTGGCCCAGCTACAATGGGTTGAGTGACAGCTATCTAAGAGCAGATAGAGAGAGAGAGAGAGAGAGAGAGAGAGAAAGAGAGAGCGAGAGAGAGAGAGAGAGAAACCCACTAGACTCACAGATTTCATCTCCACACTACCTCCAAGTACCTCCAAGTACCCATCCTTGTGAAACCAACTTAGGACTGGGGGGGGGCACCGCCTTGTACCGTATATATCTATGGTCTATTATTTGCTTACTAATTGGCATAAACCTACAGGAAGTCCTAGAAATGGAAAGTCATGCTGTGAAACCAATAATAAGTTACCCCGAATGTCACCGTAAATCGGTGGCAAAACACTCCCCAATTGGTAGGTTTATGGCGCTTGGTTTATCACATTACATTCTAAAGCACCGACAAAGCTTCCGAGGGAAACAGCAATATCATGCTGGGGTCGCCCATAGCACTTGAACATGCCCCAAGGCTTTGACAGTTCTTGATTGCCACTTGGGGTCTCAGCGAGGATGGTTGTAGTTCATGCTTTGAGACGTGTGGTAAAACCAATGCATCTTTTAAGTTGATGTGGTAAACCTGCCAGAATCCTAGCACTTTTGTGGGCTGAAACAACCCTTCAGAATGATCCTCAGATCGCTCTACATGCGAGCCGAGGTCAACCTCCCATCTGGGCGGCTTGATCTCAACGGTTGTCCAGTGCTCATCGAAAATACATGCCTTTTTATCTATCAAGTTGGTAAACCCAACTTGAACTCCTGTGTGTATTCCCCACAGGGTGGTGCCCCAAAAATATTAGCCAAGTTGGCGAACATTTGCCTAGGTGAATTCTTTGGTGATATATCGAACTACCTACTGTAGTATTCATGGCCTTTATACACCAACATTCACATCGGGACAGGTCGCAGATGGGCGGCAGGATCAAGTGCATCCCCCATCATTCATGGCGATCACCAAACAGTCACCAAATCGTTACCCCATGGAAATTGGAGCTACTGTACCTATGGACCATATATCATTTCCACGGAAAAACCATGCTTTTTCTCTCTTTCTGGGAATATTCCCTGAAATTTAGGCCTTCCACGTCCTCAGTGAGTGCCACGCTCTGCGTCACGTCGTACAAAGTGATGCTCACGCTGTTGCCCACTTCACATGGCAAGCCCCTGGGCGAGATTTCCGAAGGATATGTCATGGAATAATGGGGATACATATGGAACATCTACGGAATATATATATATGACATATATTGACATATATGGTGATTTAATATGATATGTAAAATTATATATATACTGTATATATATATATGATTTAACAACTAACACTAGGGATTTTTCATGGAATTTCAAATGGGGATATATCATGGATTACTGGGATATAGTTGTCCAACAAAATCTTCTAATGAAACAACCACCACATTTCGATGACTCGACTCACCGATTGGTTTTTTCGTCACCCGTGAGCCAAGTTATTTCTGGGTGATCAGCTATAGAACTGGGGGGTCCCACAGCGTCATATTCGTCACCGACTTCCATATCATACCCTCTGGTAAACTAACAGTTTGCTATTGAAAATGGCCAGGGAAATAGTGGATTTTCCCATTGAAAATGGTAATTTTCCACAGCTATGTTAGTTTACCAGAGGGTATCAAATACAGTAAACTCAAATAATCGTATGAACACAATCACATTGTATATGGACAATCCCCGGCTAATGGCACATCTCTATACAGGACTATGCAAGGTGCGGCCCCTATGCTTGCTGGTTTATAAATCTTATTCACTCGTTCCTTATATCACCAACCCTAGTTAACCAAGTTATGTGTACCAACTTAGTTATCATCCATCACCTAGAAATCCATCCAAATCACAGGTTTTGTTGCTTAAATCATCTATTTCCATCAATTTTCCTATAAGTTTCCTATAGTTTCCGATTGCAAACGGGCAACATCACCTTGTGTTAATTTCCCACTTACTACAAGGTGGTGCCCCAGTTCGTTAGCTAAGTTGGTTTATAACTCCAATAACTATGGTTTATGGTAGATGTATTTATACTTAAAATGGTTTATAATGTTTATAAACAAACTTACCATCTGGTTATTGAACATAGCCATGGAGAATCCACCCATTTTTAAGAACGGTAAACCATCTATTTCTATGGACCATCTATACCATGGCTATGTTAGTCATAACCAGAGGGTATAACTAGGGGGGTACCGCCGCAACGTATTCCCACTTCCCACTTCGTGCGTTTCCGCAACGTGGGATCCCAGACGTACAACCGGAGGCATCGGCAGAGAGGGAGCCGGTGGTGCATGTGGACACTACCTCAGAGGGGTGAAATCTATGCCCAAATGTGTGTTGGGATGGGGCAGTTATCCAAGTTACTTAATGGTGAGTTTTCTATCTGGAACTGCACTTCCGAGGTATGAAACATCCGGTGTTCTCTCATAGGGTTATGCATTAGATCCCCAGTTACTAACCAGTTCAGCCAGTGAACGGAGGTTTTGTTTTGTTCATTCATATGCAATGACCCCACGAATCGCGGACATTCCATCACAAGGGGTGGCTATCAGTATCAACTATTGTTGAACCTGATTGACAATCATTCACCCTTATTAAACCGTACCATCTGGTTATTTAACATAGCCATGGAAAATCCACCCATTTTTAAGTTCGGTAAGCCATCTATTTCTATGGACCATTTCCCATGGCTAGCCCTGTTAGTCATAACCAGAGGGTAACTCCAATAAATCCCAATAAATCCCATTAATTGGAGATTTTTAAAGATCTATTAACAACTATTAACTTCTATTAACCCCTATTCACCATTTTTAAAGATCTATTAACCATTGAGTTTATCCAGTGACGCCATGGTGGATTGATCCTCATGACATCCTTCGCGGACGCCGCGCTGCCGTCGCTGCCGCCTGGCTCTGAGACCCCCGCGTTGCCGTCCCAACCAGCGAGGTAGTTCACACAGGGTACGCTGAAGCTGTTGCCGTCGGCAATTTCCTGCAGTCTTGGCAACGTGCGAATGTATACATCATATTGATATATATATATATACTTCCATGTCTAAAAATGGTTTGTATACATAATTGGCATTAGTTAGCTATACATTAATATACATTTATGTACCTGTATATATATACATATATATATATATACACACGTATATATGCACAAATAAATTTGTAAATCGTCAGGTAGATTCACACTACATCATCATCAATACACATATATCTATGTATCCATTCATGGTTCCATCCATCCATCTATATACTACACCTCAGATTGGTAAAAAATCACCAAGCAATTCACCAAGCTCTCCCCACCTCCGTGGGAGTCACGGTATGTACCGAACCACCAAAAATGGCCTGGCGCTGAGGGAAAATCGAGGATTTTTATAATGGTTAATGGAGATTAATAGTGGTTAATCATGATTAGTAGTGGTTAAGAGTGATTCATAATGGTTTATTAGTGATTCGTAGTGGATAGTAGTTGATAATAGTGATTGATAGTTGTTAGTAGTGGCCCTAAAATGGAAGTTTTTATGCAAAAATCAGCTATACATGGTGGTTCGTAATAAATGCTACTGGAATAGGGGCTGATATTGGACATATCATGAGATTCAATGGGATTTAGTGGAACATACCCTCTGGCAATGGGAAATACGCTGTAAATGAAGGTTTATAGCTGGGAAAATTCATCTACGCATAGATAAATAGTTGATTTTCTATTGCCATGTTTGATTACCGATGGGTATATAGCTACTCTCCAAAAGCGAGACACGTAAATTCATTGCTATTTATGTAGAATCGTACTTTTCGGTCCAAGTTGTCTTGGCCAACTTTGTTTTTGTGCGTCTAAAGCTGTCTATAGTAAAGTTCTGCTCGCTGCAAAGAGAACATCTGGTTGGTGGTTTTAACCATCTTGAAAAATATCAGTCAATGGGAAGGATTATCCCATATATTATGGAAAATAAAACATGTTCCAAACCACCAACCAGAGTTGACATATACATATATATATATATAACCAACTTGATACACAGTTCACCAACTATCCACAAATTTATTGAACAACTATTCAGGCTTCGAGATATTCCCAGAAGAACTTTCCCATGATTTCCAGTCCAACTTTTCGACATCTTCTTGTTGGCTGCTGCAAAAAAGTAAGAGTAACATCCATCATCTAATCAGCCATCATGAGTGATTATTAGTTATACCAGTAGTACCGCACAAGGCGGTGGCGGAAGTTTCAAAAATAGGAAACCTATAGGAAAGCTTGGTTGTTGTGAATCAGGGATGGCAGAGCGACTCCACTGATGGACCGAAAGGTGCTTGATCTCTCTCATTCTTTCTCTCTCTTTCTCTGACTATCTGCCTACCTACCTATCTATCTTCTATGTAGCTATCGATCCATCGATCTATCTATCCCTCTCTATCTTTCATCTAATTACCTATCTATCTATCTATCTATCTACCTATCGATCTATCGATCGATCTATCTATCAATCTAATCTAATCTAATCTAATCTAATCTTTCTATCTATCTATCTATCTATCTATCTAATCTCTCTCTCTCTCTCTCTCTCTCTCCCTCTCTTTCATGTGTCTATCTGTCTAGCTGTCTACCTCTCTATCTGTCTATCTATCTATCTGTCTATCTGTCTACATGTCTATCTGTGGTGCCGTGTCATTCAGTGTAATGTAGTGTAGTGGAGTGTAGTGGAATGTAGCGTAGTGTAGTGTAATGTAGTGTAGTGCAATTTAGTGTAGTGGAGTGTAGTGGAGTGTAGTTGTGTAGTCGTAGTTGTAGTGGAGTGTAGTGTAGTGTAATGTAGTGAAGTGTAGTGGAAGGTAGTGTAGTGTAATGTAATGTAGTGTAGTGTAATGTAGTGTAGTGTAGTGTAATTTAGTGTAGTGGATTGTAGTGGAGTGTAGTTGTGTAGTTGTAGTTGTAGTGTAGTGGAGTGTAGTGTAGTGCAATGTAGTGAAGTGTAGTGGAAGGTAGTGTAGTGTAATGTAGTGTAGTGGAGTGTAGTGTAGTGTAATGTAGTGTAGTGTAATTTAGTGTATTGGAGTGTAGTGGAGTGTAGTGTAGTTGTACTTGTAGTGTAGTGGAGTGTAGTGTAGTGTAACGTAGTGTAGTGTAGTGGAGTGTAGTGTAGTGTAGTGAAGCGAAGCGACATCCGAACCTCCAAAAGTGGTCCGAACCCCTGTTGTTTTTAACATTTTGGCTTCGAAATGTGCTTCGCGCCACAACGGCGTGCACTTTTTCGACATCTGAACCTCCAAAAGTGGTCCGAACCCTGGTGCTTTTAACATTTTGACTTCGAAATGTGCTTCGCGCCACAACAGCGTACACTTTTTCGACATCTCAACTGCCAAAAGTGGTCCAAGAATGGTGTGTGTTGTACATCTTGACGTCCAAATGTGATTCGCGCCACAACGGCGCGCACTTTTTCAACATCTCAACTTCCAAAAGCGCTCCGAAGCTGAAGTGTTTTGCACATTTTGACTTGGAAATGTGCTTCGCGCCACAACGGCGTGCACTTTTTCGACATCGCAACTTTTAAAAGTGCTCCGAAGCTGAGGTGTTTTGCACATTTTGACTTGGAAATGTGCTTCGCGCCACAACGGCGTGCACTTTTTCCACATCTCAACTTCCAAAAGTGGTCCGAGAATGGTGTGTTTTGTACATTTTGACTTCGAAATGTGCTTCGCGCCACAACAGCGTGCAATTTTTCATCTCTCATCTGGCCAGCTGGCTCCGCACCCGCCGCTTTAGCGAGCCTACTTTTCG